>Ga0187848_10000052_pt1 | contig 101369 bp, 88 predicted proteins | sample June2016WEW_4_40_FD_132424 | JGI IMG/M metagenome (GOLD analysis project Ga0187848, IMG submission 132424) | Peatland microbial communities from SPRUCE experiment site at the Marcell Experimental Forest, Minnesota, USA - June2016WEW_4_40 | ecosystem: Environmental > Terrestrial > Soil >... | reverse complement strand
CGTAGGCGACCCGGTCTTCCGGGGTGAGGATGTGGATTTGGCCGGTGAGGCCGTGGCGGAATGCGTTGAGAGCGCGAGGATCGCGCGGTTTGGATTGCGATTCGGTAGATTCAGGGTGCATAGTAAGCCGGCCACTGATCCCAGCTTATGATAGCGTGAGAATTATCTGATGAATTGCGATCTTGAACAGGCTCTACCGGCATGGCTGGCAGCAATCGGCACCATAGCGGTAGCCATCCTCGCAATTTGGGGCGATTGGTTCAGATCCGTTTTCGCAGGGCCGAAGCTTGAGCTATCGTTGCGGGACCCCCTCGGGGACTTGAATTCCAGAGCCAATGGAACGCGGGTTATCTACTACCACATCACTGTGACGAACACCCGCACCTGGAGCGCAGCAAAGGCAGTACGGCTCATGGTTGTTGCTGTGGACAAGCTGCGGCCTGGTGATACCTACCTGCCCGAGCACCTCGCGGTTCCAATACAATTGAATTGGGCTTTCGCTTCTTTCCATGAGCAGTTCCCCACGGTTGTGCAGGATGACATATGCGACTTCGGTTTCCTGGATCAGGGTGCGGCACGTTTTGAGCTAGCCCTTTACGTCAGACCTAATAACTTTAAGGGTTACGTCGCCGCAAACGAGACGATGCGCGTCAGCATCGTAGCCTCCGGCCACAATGTTCAACCGTCAAAGCCCTTAGTAATCGAGGTTGCCTGGGACGGGAAGTGGTCAGCCGATAAAGACGAAATGCGGCGGCACCTCGTCATACGGGAAGTCAAAGAGTAGCCCGCAACCCACTCCGTCAAGCCAGCGCGGCGCAAACCATGCCGTTTCTTTTTGTTCCCTTGGTTTGCGACGGACGACCCTTACGGCCTTAGCGCGCCAAAAGAAACGCCGGGTTGGGCTGTCCACTACTCGCTTCGCATCGAGGCACCAAAGCGGTGGACGACCACCGGGCGCTGGACGGAGAAGCCGGACGGGGCCTGGACGGTGGGCGGGGATGCCTGGCCGGAATTGACCAGCGTTGGGACGGTGATGCGGCCGATGGAATGCGGACATATACCAGCAGTCCGAGCCTGTGTGAAAATGAAGGCTTCTCTTTGTCACGCGAAAAGGTATGCCACGAAAGCGCATTGCACCCGGTATCGAAGCCGAGGTTCTAGTCTTATGCCGAAGGAGATGCTGCATTTGCTACGGCCTCACGCGCGATGTTTCTATCAAGACTGGCCAAATCGCCCATCTTGATGGCAATGCAGCCAACGACAGCCCGGACAACTTGGCTTTCCTCTGCTTTGAACATCACGACCAATACGATACGAGAACAAGCCAATCTAAAGGACTTACCGCGGCTGAAGTAAAAAGATTTCGAAAGGACCTCCACGAAATAATCGAGGAGGCCTGGAAGCAACCGGTCTGGTTCGGTGATGTTCAGGCTCGCGGGCCTGAAGACCTCTCAGGGCATTATGTCCGCGAGACAGAGTATGAAAGTGCGGAATTCGACGTCAAGATGCTGCCGGGAAACCGCGTTCGCGTCACTGGGCTCGCCTTGTGGGGCAAAGGACGCAAATATGGTCCGAATGTTGGGCAGCTCGATTTCGAGGCGTCGATCAATGGCCACCAGATCGAATTAGTAGATCGCACGCCTCAGGGCAGCACGTATGTCCTTGAGATCAGATTCGAAGGTGAAAGAGCAGTCGCCAAGGAGCGGCGTTACGTCGTCGGACAATTTGGGATGAACGTTTCGTTCGAAGGCGAATATCGGCGGGTTCGAAACGCCTTTGGCAACCTGCGCGAGGCGTTCGAGCGCATTCTCCTTAGGGTCTTGCCTGACATCTCCGACACGACAGGTGCCCACATCAGCGAAATCGGCCTCCACGTGTGGCTCGCCGATGCTCCGAGCTCATCGCCAACTGCCGCCCTCAGCCGCGCAGCTAGGATCCGGCTCTCCGATTCGACACCCTCAAAACCGCGTGTTTGGCATCGCGGCGAAGGCGTAGTAGGCCGGTGTTGGGATGAACAAACTGATGTAGCAATAGATCTCGCTGGTCTTCCCTATAAGATCGAGTCTGAAGAGGACTGGCTCAAACTTCCCTCCAAGATACGGGTAGGCCTAAACCTCACTGAATTTGCCGAGACCACACGCCATTTCCGAGCTATCGGTGCGAGCCCAATTGTGGCAAGAGATGAAGCCGTCGGATGCATCTCTGTTAACTTCGATCGAGATTGTCCAATTTCGTTTGACAGTCTTTGGAGCAGCGATGTCAAACGCCTGCTGCGCAAGGCGGCCGAGGATGTTGCGATAGTACTTCGGACCAGTCGAAGTGTTACGACCTCGTGACCTATTGCGCGCGTTTGCTGAGCGTGGCTGGCGGCCCGTTCACGCAACCTCCATTAATTTTCAGTTCTTGCACGTTGGACCGGGCGATGTCCGTCGCCAGCGCCCAGTTCCCGCGAAAACACGACAGCCACGCGGCCCTGCGTGTTGTTGCGAAACCCGAAACCCGAAACCCGAAACCGGCGACAACCCGAAACCGGTGACACCGAAACCGGTGACAGGCTACGTGTTTCCAGTTTCCCCGAAGGTCGACGGCCCCTCTGAAAATCGCCCGCCCTCAAAAACCCGGTCCTACGAAAATTAACCTGGCGAAGCGATTGATAATTAGGGAGTTAGCCCCAACGGCACCCCTATTTTTCATCCGTCCCGGTGACGGCCCCGCAAGGGCCGCGTAGTTGAGTCACGCCCGATTTCATCCCGTAACCAACTGAAAACAAACCGCCAACCAAAAACAGCCCGTTCCCGCCGTTCTATCATGGTGGAGGGAGGAAACCCGCCAGTCAGGGTAAACAAAGTGGCGCGGGCACTCGTGCCTGCCGTGTCGGGACTCATCCCGACACTTTGCCGCGCTGAAAAACAAAAACAGGCGTAAACGCACAAAAATGCACAACAAGACACCCTCCGATGGGCGAGGCCCAAACCGGTCATAACAAACAGAAACTAATAGCTTTACATATGCCGCAATTTTGTTTTTTCAACTGCGGGAGCATGGGGGAGCGGCGTAGGCGCAACAGCAGCGCCGGGATGAATCCCGGCGTGGCAGACTGAGAGTCCGCTCCACGAAAAAGTCGTTGCAGCGGGGGGGGAATCTACCGTCAGCTCCCGTGAAGAAGCATGGCGACCGATGATGACCGGGCAGCAAGCCGCGAACGACGCGCCGGCTTGCGCTCTCGATTGCGGCGGGTTTTCGCGATGGGGAAGGTCGACCGCAGACCTGGGGGTCCGGCCCACAAAATCCCACGGAAATCCTGCTCGGGAATATCATGAGGTGTGCTTATGCGAACCCTGGGATTACGAAGCTGGATGCCTGCTGCGTGTCTGGCTGCAATGACTTTATCGTTGACGGCGCCACGTGCGGGCGCCGCCACCGAAGTCAAGATCGGCGCGGAACGCCGGATGAGTTTCAACGATGGCTGGAAGTTTTTCAAGGGAGAGGCGCCGGGCGCCGAAGCGCCGGCCTTCGACGATTCCAAATGGACGGAGCTCACGCTGCCCCACGATTGGGCCATTGGCGAGCCCTTTGACCGCAATTTGAATCCGCACACCGGCGCGCTGCCGGCTTTCGGCACCGGCTGGTATCGTAAGTCGTTTACCCTGCCCGATAGCGCCAAGGGGCGCCACTTCGAGATCGAGTTCGATGGCGCCATGTCCAACGCGCACGTGTGGCTGAACGGCCAGGAGCTGGGCTCGCGGCCTTACGGCTATATCGGTTTCGCGTTCGATATGACGCCGGCTTTGCATTTCGGCGGCGCGAACGTGCTGGCGGTGAGGCTCACGCCCGAGGACCACGCCTCCCGCTGGTATCCCGGCGCGGGCATCTATCGCAACGTGTGGTTGACCGTGACCGGGCCGGTGCACGTAGCGCATTGGGGCACCTACGTCACCACGCCGGAGGTGGGCGCGGACAAAAGCACCGTAGCCGTGAAGACCGAGATACGCAACCGCGAGGCGTTCGAATCCCACGTCACCTTGCGCACCAGAGTGCTGGATGCGGCGGGCAAGGAGGTAGCGCGGCATGACGACGATGCCACCATTCCGCCCGGCGGGACGCAAACCGTGGCCGCGAGCCTGACCGTGCCCAAGCCCGAGCGCTGGGATTTCGACCGTCCGTATCTGTACCGCCTGGTGAGCGAAGTGCGCAACGGCACCCGCGTGGAAGACCGCTATGAAACGCCGTTCGGCATCCGCTCGATTGCGTTCGATAAAAACAAGGGATTCTTTTTGAATGGCCGCCATCGGAAACTGCAGGGCGTGTGCATGCACCACGACCTGGGAGCGCTGGGCGCCGCCGTCAACCGCCGCGCCACCGAACGGCAGCTCCAGATCCTGAAGGCCGGCGGCGTGAATGCCATCCGCACCAGCCACAATCCGCCGTCCCCGGAACTGCTGGAATTCTGCGACCGCCTCGGCCTGGTGGTGATGGACGAGGCGTTCGATATGTGGCGCATTCCCAAAGTGCCCAACGGATTGAGCAAGTTTTACGACGAATGGAGCGAGCGCGACGTGCGCGATTTCGTGCACCGCGACCGCAATCACCCCAGCATCATCTTGTGGAGCATCGGCAACGAAATTCCCGAGCAGCGCGAGCCGGACGGGTGGAAGGAAGCGCGGCGCCTGACCGGTTTCTTCCATGAGGAAGATTCCACCCGGCCGACTACCTCGGCATTCAATGACTGGACCGAAGCCATCAAGAACAAAATGGCCGACGAAGTGGACATTCCGGGATTCAACTATAAGCCGACGCACTACGCCGAGATCATGAAAGATCATCCCAAGTGGACGATCTACGGATCGGAAACAGCTTCCTGCGTCAGCTCGCGCGGCGTCTATCATCTGCCCATCGAAAAATACGAAAAGCACCCGTCGCTTCAGATTTCGAGTTACGACATCATCGCTCCCCCCTGGGCATATTGCCCCGACCCGGAATTCGACGCACAGGACCGATTGCCCGGAGTGCTGGGCGAATTCGTCTGGACCGGGTTCGATTACTTGGGCGAGCCGACGCCGTATTTTAACGACCGGGCGTCCCAGGAGACGGATTGGCCGGCGCGCAGCTCGTACTTCGGCATGGTGGATCTGGCCGGCTTCCCCAAGGACCGCTACTATCTCTACCAGAGCCAGTGGACCACCAAACCGATGGTGCATCTGCTGCCGCATTGGAACTGGGCGGGCCGCGAGGGACAGGCGATTCCGGTGATGTGCTACACCAATGCCGGCGAAGTGGAGCTGATCCTGAACGGCAAATCGCTGGGCCGCAAGAAGCGGTTCGCGGAGCCCTGGGTGATGCCGGTGGGAACCGACATCAGCCCGGACGAGCACTTCATCACCAAGTACCGCTTGGTTTGGGAGGTGCCCTACCAAGCCGGAACACTGAAGGCGGTGGCGTACCGGGATAACCGGGAGGTGGCGACGGATGAAGTCCGGACCGCGGAGGCGCCCGCGCGCATTCGCCTGGTCCCGGACCGCGCGACGATTCACGCCGATGGCGACGATCTCTCGTTCGTGACGGTGCGCGTGGAAGATCAGCGCGGCACCTTATGCCCACTGGCCGACAATTTGGTGGAGTTCCAGATCAAAGGCGCGGGCCGGATCGAGGCAGTGGACAACGGCAACGCCGCTACCACCGAACCGTTCCACGCGGATCATCGCAAGGCCTTCAGCGGCTTGGCGCTGGTGATTGTGCGGTCGGCGCGCGGTAAAGCCGGCATTCAATTGACCGGCAGCAGTAAGGGATTGTTCGCCGGGGCGGCCACGATTCGAACGGCGCCGTAGAGCGGGGAGCAGGCAGGTGGGTCAACGTGGGGCAGACCATCGTTTTTTGTGGTCTGCCATGCACCTGTACTCGACCGGATCCGTGGGGGAAAAACACTGGCTGGCAGACCACAAACACCGATGGTCTGCCCCACGCTATCCAGACGCGCCCTGGTGTTCGAGCAGGCTGGCGATCGCCTCGAAGCCCTTGTCGCGGGCGAGCTGCAAGACTGACCGAGACCGAGGAACTGTTCGGGCAGATCTGCCGGCTCCACGAGGCCCAAGTTACTGGATCGTCTCGGTGGCGTCAACCGGCCCCCTTCGGAGCCAGGCTTCCTTCCAGAACAGGAAGCAGGAGCGGTCGCACCGGAAGGTAATGCCGGGGCAGTACACGGATTCGAGCAGCACCGTGTTCTTGAGCGTGCGGCGCTGTTTGGATTCTTCCAGGAAGATGCTTTCCACGCGCTTGAAGACTCGGAATCGCTTGCCCGCGTAGCCGTCCATATCCGCCGTGAACAACAGGCCGCGGTTCTTGCCGCGGGGGTCGAGGGTGGCGCGAATCTCTTCGAGCGATTTCACTTCCACCCATTCGCCGGGCTGCAGGTTGAGCACTTCTTCCGGCCCCAAGGGACGCGCAACCACCGGGCCCGCCGAACGCTTGCGCGTTTTGCGGCGCAGAAAGTCCACTCCCCGCTGCCACATATAGCGCACTCCGCCCTTGCGCAGGGTCTGCCAGGCGCGCAACAGGGGGAAGGCCGCCGCGGGGCGAAGGATGCGCGAGAAGCCGGTTGCCTCTTCCTGCTGGCACATATCGTCGGAGCCGGGGTTGCTGGCCGCTTCCGCCGGTTTCGTCCGGGGCTCTGTCCTGGTTTGGCGCACGCCTTCCAGGATTTCCGCGGCATACGCCGTGCGGGGACTGTTGAGCCGCGACGCCACTGTCCGAACCATCGACACCGTCAACCGATTCGCCAGCCAGGGCGACGCCGCGGGGCTCAGGTGCAGGCAAAGATTGTGCGGCTGGAGCTGGTATCCCATCTGGCGTTTGTAGCGGTCCAGACCTTCGTTGCCGACAAGCGAAGCGAAACCGTTGCCGACGTATTCAATTTCCGCGTCGCGAGCGGCCTCGCGCAGCACCCAGTAATCGAGCGCATGATTGGGATAGTGTTCCAGGTCGGCCGCGCGGGACATCTTGAACATCAGGTGCAGCCAGCCGCCATCGCGGCAGCTCACCATATAGGCGGAAAGCCGGCCGCCAATATAGGCGCCGTGTACGGCGACGCCGGGAGAGCGCCGCACCGCATCCACGAAAACCGTCCAGCGGGAGGGATCGAGAAAGCGCTCATCCTGACGCTGTTGGCGCTCCAGCGTATCGCGATTCAACGCCATGCCTTCCCGCAGCAGTTCGTCCGCCTCCACATTGCGGAATTCGCAAACCTCCATGCCGTGGGTCACGTGTCCGCGCTGTTTGCGCGAAATCGACTGCAGATCGTAAGCCGCGGGGCGGCACACGTAAGTGCCGCTGGCCAGGCCGGGCTGATTGGCGGAGGGAAACCGCAATCCCCTTGATTTGGTTACGGCGAGTATGGAGCGCACCTCGCCGGCGCCGGCATCGAGATGCAGTTGAAAAGGCAGGCTGGTGAAAAACCCGCCTTTGTATTCCCCCCAAAACACGCCGTCCTTCTCGCACACCCGCAGGCCGCGATTCTCCCAAAACGCCGCCAGGTTCGATCCGGGCCGTGAAGCGGGCACGGGCGCGGCGCGCACAGCGCCATCGATGTGAATCAGATCTTCTCGTTGTTCAACGGCGGCGTAGGTATGCATGAGTGCTCCTTGTTCTCTATCAACCCAGGAATGGGGAAGAGAGGATTCTGCGGAAAAACCCGCGCGGCGCCAGCCTTCGATTCCGCACCGGGGCGGCGGCAGGGACGGCGCGAATCAAAAGCCGAATGGTGCGGCGCCGGTGTGCCGGAGCTTCGGCTGCAGCCTGCACCGCGGTCGCGGTATCGGCGCGCGAGACCATTTCCGTCCGCTCCGGCGCCACATCCAGCAGTTCCCCCGCCGCCGGCTTACGGCCGCGATACTCCAAACGGAGAACCTTAAGCGCCAAGACCAGTTTCTTGAAGGTCTGCGCGTGTGCCCCGCCTGGCGCGGTCAGATACTGCCCGCTCAGGGCTCCCAGCGCGGCCCCGAGAGCGAGCCTCTCTTCGGCTACCGCGGCGCGGGCCAATACGCGTAGCAAAGCGGCGAACTGAACGGCATCCTCGGCCGGCGTGGCGCCCTTCCCTCGCGGATCCTGAAGCTGCGCGGACCCGCCGGCCAACACCACCGCCTCGGCCGCGATGGCGCCGTGAGCAGCGCCCCGGCGATGGCGCTCGGCGAGATTGGCCGCCAGGTCGGTCGCGTACCGCAACACTTCGCGCGCCCCGAGGTCGCCGTGCGACAGACGGTCGGCCAGGGACATCGGCTGATCTACCGCCGCGGCTGCCCAATGCGGGCCGCGGTCCTCGAATAGCGGTTGGCGGACGGTCAACGGTATCGACACGACGGGGTTGCTAACATGAAGCGGCGACACGAACGGCATCCTCCCTAAATGTTTCCTTGCGCGCGGGTAGAAGCCCCCGCATGGGCAAAATCTCCAACTCGCCACAGTCGCGCAGCCGGGCCGCGCGCTCGAAGATGCGCCGTACGCCGTCCAGCATCGCGTCCGGGCGGACTGTCAGGTCGGTCGGATGAAACCACAGATGGAATATTTCGCGGCGCTCAATGGCGCGGTCGAGGCCGCGGTTGGCGCGCAACACGCGGAGCCACACCGGCAGGAAACGGCGAACTCCGAACGCGGGCGTGTAGAGCATCGAACCCGGTATGTTCCAGAGGCCGTCTTCGAACTGCGGCAGCACGCTCTTTGGCGTTCGCGCGGTGACGATGTGCAGCAGGTGTCCCAGCCGCCGCAGCGGCCGGCTGCAATCCGCGTACCAGGTTGGCTCCAGTCCGCGGAAACAGCGGAACCCGGTGCTTCGTACCACGTCCAGATGGCCCGCGCAGTTGCGGGGGAAGACGATCGACTCAAACTCCCCTCCGGCCAGCCGCGCCCACCCTTCCAGCTCGGTTTTCGCCTCTTCCCGGGAGATCTCTCCGATCAAGGCATGGGTAAGCGTGTGCGAAGCAATCTCCTGCGGCACGGGGCAACGGCGGATTTTCTCCACCAGATCGGAGGCGTGGCGCAGCGGATCGCGGCCACCATCTTCCAGAAACAGCTTGCCTACCACCGCCCACGTGGCGCTGATATTGTACTCGGCTACGAGGCCGAGCAGACGGTCGAACACCTCATATCGCTCGATGGCGCAGAGCCGTTCGAACGCTCCTTTATAAGAGCGGTCGGCAGTCCCCCACAGCAGCTCGAAATCGAGACTCACGATGAACACCGGCTTGGAGAGTGGAAGAGTAGTTGTCATGGTCATCTCGGGTTGGCGCTCCTGGCGTCGTATCCTCCCGACTGCCATTGCGCGAAGGTCAGAATGTCGTCGCTGGCATCGATCCAGCGGTTGGGCCCGGCGGAGTAAAAGGTGTTGTAGTTGGAGATCAGGAGGGGGGCCTGTTCCGGATTGTTGATGCGAATGAAGCCGCGGTAGGGATCGCTGGTGTTGGTGGTGTAGATGAAAGTATTTTGGGTGATGGTCCAGGGTCCCAACCCGCCGATTTCCGCGCCCATCGCGGTAATGTTGGGATTGTCCACCAGCAGCAGGTTCTGGCTGGCAGTCGCGCTGGCCAGGGTATAGCCGCCAAATTGGCGCAGCGCGTTGTCGTAGAAAACGTTTTGGCTGATGTTGATGACCGGGCTCAGCCCCACATCGCCCAGGTAAATGCCGGCCGATGCATTGCTGGACACCGTGTTATCCACGACGGTCACGTCGCCGTTGAAGCTACCCGAAATGCCCCGTCCCGCCTGGTTTTGGGAAGGATTGCCGTTGTTGTAAATCTGGTTGCCGCGGATCACTACGCCCGCCAGCGTGGGTATGTTGGCGCCGGTGTGCCCGAGGGTGATTCCATTGGCGCCGTTCCAACCGAGGCCGCCCACGTTGTCGTGGATGCGGTTGCCGGCAATCGCAAATCCCGCCGGCGTGTTGCTATCGCCGTCGATGGCGATACCCGCATAGCTCGCCGCCGTGTTCAAACTGTTGCCGTAGATCTCGCAGTTGCCCACCGTGACGCTGCTCGCATCGAAAACGATCACGCCGTTGAACTGGTTGCCGTGAACGGCGCAATTGCGCAGGGTGACGTTGGCCCCGCCATAGACCATGAAGCCGTCCCGATTGGAGTTGCGGATCTCGATACCGTCGAAAGTCACCCAGGAGCGCGAAACCCCGACCAGCGCCGATTGTTGCGACACGTTTATGGTGCTGCCATCGATCACAGGCATGGCGGTAGCCGGCCCGTAAGCCCCGAAAGTGATGGGCGCCCCATCGCTACCGGACGCGTTCACGGCCAACTGCTCGTACCAGACGCCGCCGCGCACCAGCAGCACGTAATCGCCGGCGTAGAGGCGCGAATGCCGCACGTGCCCCAGCGTCTGCCATGCCGCCGACGGGCTCAGGCCGGTGTTCGCGTCCGAGCCGTTATAGCTGTCCACGTAGTACACCGCGGAGAATGCGGGCACGCTGGCGACGAGCAGCAGGAGCATCCGCGCCAGATTTGTGGGGCAGGATGGCATCCTGCCGCCGATTGTCAATCGGCGCGGGCCGGCCTGCTCACATACGTCAGCAGGCGGGTTGCCAACCCGCCGCAGGTTACCAACCTGCCCCACAATGCAGCAAGCGGCGCTGGCAGGCGGTGCCGCCTGCCCCACCACTCGTGACCATAATTGCGAAACTGAGTGTTTAGTACGCGCCATATCCCGTCACCACCACCTTTATTGTTCGCGCCAGCAAATACAGATCGAGCCAAGGCGACCAGTTGCGAACGTAGTAATCGTCCAGTTCCACCCGCTCCTGATAAGAGGTCAGGTTGCGGCCGGAAACCTGCCACAGGCCGGTCAGGCCCGGAATCACCTGCCGGTAGAGGGTAAACGATCTGCCGTATTTCTGAATCTCGCCGCTCACGATCGGGCGCGGTCCCACCAGGCTCATCTCGCCGCGCAGCACGTTGAACAACTGCGGCAGCTCGTCCAGGCTGGTCTTGCGCAGGAAGCGGCCCACGCGGGTGATGCGCGGGTCGTTCTTGAGCTTTTGGTCCCGCTCCCATTCCTGGCCGAGCTCCGGGTTCTCGGCGAGATAGAGGCTCAGCGCCCGGTCGGCGTCCGCCCGCATGGAACGGAACTTCCAGACCAGAAAACTGCCGCTTCCGAGCCCCACCCGGCTTTGGCGGTAGAGGGCCGGCCCGCGCGATTCCAGCCTGATGGCGGCGGCGATCGCGGCCAGCAGCGGCGCCAGCGCGACGAGCAGAAACGAGGACAGCAACAGATCCAGGGTTCGCTTGACCATGCGCGGTCCCGTCATCAGCAAGTGCCTGCGCAGCTCCAACGCCAGCAGCCGGCTCACGTCCCGCGTCTCCATGCCGATTCCCGAAACCGCCTGAAAGCGCGGCACCATGAACACGCGCGAAAAGGTGTGGGCGTGTTCGTCCAGCAAACTCAATAGCTTGGTGACTTCGGCGTCGGGCATGGCGACGACCGCCCGGCTAATGCCGGATTCTTCGGCAAATCGCGGCGCGGCTTCGATGGCGCCCAGCACGGGCACGCCGTCCACCACGCTGCCGCGCGGCAGCTCGTCGTCAAAGATCGCGACCGGACGCAGCCCGATTTCGGGCTGGCTCACCAGCTTGCGCAGCACCTCCGCGCCCGTTCCGCTTCCGCCCAAAATCACTGCCCGGTAGCCCCACCACGGCTCTCGCGACGCGATCGAGCGCACCATCGCACGCGCCAGCGGAACGGCCGCCAGCGCCATCACCCACGCGCCGAAAAACGCCAGCCGGGAATAGACGCCCGGATTGCGCAACAGAAACGTCAGCGCGCCCAGCACCAGGAACACGAGCGTAGTGGCATAGCTGGTGGTGCGTAATTCCATCACCGGGTTCATGGCCACGCCGGGATACAGCCCGAATAACGCATACGCCGCCGTAAACAATCCCAACAGCGGCCATAGCCGCCAGTAAAGGTTGGGATCGTACACGCCGCTCAGCGCCAGGCGGATGAGCACCGCCGCGGCAATCGCAAAAGCGATGGCCCCGACGTCCGACAGCACCAGCAGCGCCCCTGTCAGGCAAGGCCTGGGACGTTCCACCGCCAGGGCCGCGCGCATGGTTAAAGCAGTCGCCATTTACTTCTCCCGCCCCTGGTACAGCCTGGAAGGAAGCGAGCCCGGGACCGAAACCCCCATCACTTCCTCATAAAGCGCAAGCGTCTGGGCCAGCATACGCCCGAACGTGAAACGGCTCTCGTACATCCTACGGCCGGCCGCGCCCAGACGTACGCGCATGTCCCGATCCGTGATGAGCTCACCCAGGGCGTCTTCGAGCGCCGCGACGGATTGCCGCGGAACCAGCAACCCGGTTACGCCGTGCCCGACCGCTTCGCCCACTCCGCCCACATCCGAAGCCACCACCGGCAAACCGGCGCGCATAGCTTCCAAAACGCTGCGTGGAAACGCTTCCGAACAGGTCGTCAAGACGAAGATCTGGGCGTCGGCCAGGGCCGTGGCCACGTGCGCGGTGGCGCCCACAAAACGGACCCGCGGGCGAAGCCCCAGCCGGGTGGCTAGGGCCTGCGCGGTCGCGAGGCCCGGGCCATCGCCCACCAGCTCGCAGGTCCAGTCGAATTCGTGCAAGCCAGCCAGCGCCCGCAGCAGCGTTTCATGGTCCTTGGGAGGCTCGAAGCGGGCTACCATCGCGATGTGTGGCGGGTCCGATTCGGGGCGGGCCCGCAACTCGAACGGAATGTCGGGCATGCCGTTATAGATGACGCGGTGCTGCCGGTCGCGGCCGATCGAATGCGCGGCTGCGAGCCGCCTCTCATAGCCACAAACGTTCACGATCGCATCGGCCAGGGGCGCGGCTATGCGCTCCGCCACGCGGTAGAAACGTCCCGCGCGCGGCGAGATCCGGTCGCCGATGGTCCAGCCGTGAGGCGTATACAGCACCGGCACGTCCATGCCGGAGCAGGCGAGGCGCGCCAGAAAACCGGCCTTAGCCGTGTGCGCGGAAACCAGGTCCGGCTGGAGGCGCCGAATCGCAGCGGCGATTTCCCGCGCGGCCAGGGCATCGCGCAGCGGATGTAACGGCCGGCCGAGGTGCCGCAGCGAAATCACCCGGATCCCGAACGCGTCCAACTCCCGGCTTACCGGCCCGCTTCCGCCTACCAGCACCGTGGGCGTGTGCCCTTGGGCCGCCAGCGCTACCGCCAGGTCGCGCACGTGAATGGTGGCGCCCCCCACGGCATCAGCCCGCGTGATGACGAATGCGATCTTCATAACGCCGGATTCCCCATCGCTTGTCCCAACACCCTGCGCACCGAGCGCGCCAGGCGGATGGATTCCATGCTCAGCCGGTCGGCCAGGCGCGGCCGCCGCTCGGCGTACCTCTCGATTACTTCGCGGAAGTTCGCGATCTGGCCGCGGTATTGCCGCAGGCGCGCGCGGAACCCGGAAACTTCCCGCGCCGTCCAGCGGTTGTGGTGCAGGCAGACCGTCCACAGCCCGAAGGGCATGCGGCGAAAACCGCCCAGTTGTTGCGGCACCCAAAGCAGGCCGCGCGCATCCAGATACGGCAGCAGCGAATAACCGTCGCTCACGGCGCGCACCCCTTGCTCCGCCAACTCCTCGAGCGTGAATGCGTCGAAGGAGTGCGCCGGGGCCACCCACACCTCGGGCGCCACGCCTTCTTGCGCGAAAACCTCCAGCGCGGCGGCGATCTTTTGCCCTTGCGCGGCGCGGCTCAACCCCGCGAATTCGCTGTACCGGTTGCGCCCGATGATGCCCGCGTTCAAAGTCTCGTAGCGATGACGATAGCCGTGCAGGCCGATCGTCCAGCCTTGCCTCTGCCAGCGCCGCACGTGGTCCCAAAAGCGCGGTTCGGGCCAGTCGAAGGTCAGCTCGGGATCGCGATTATCGGGCACCACCGCCAGAATCGGGTCCACGCCCTCGTCGGCGAGCGCGTCCTCCACCTGCCGCCACACCGCCCAGTTCATGGTGGGGCAGATATCGTCGAACCGCACCAAATAGCGCGTGGCCATCAGCATTTCCTCCCACCCAACGACTGCGCCAGCGCCTGCCTCAGGCGGCGTGCTCCCAATGCCGCCGCTCCCTTCCACGTGTTGGCGCGGTCGGCGCTATATTCATGCACCGCCTCGCCGCCGAAGCTTTCCTTGAAGCGGTTGACGCGCAATTTCCCGGCATCCTCGCGCCCGGCGTACCAGCCGCCGAAGTCGTAAATGGCCAAGCCTTCGGCGCGGAACTGCTCGATGTCGGCCCAATGATGAAACCGGTTGGCGCGGCTCACCAGCGCGGCTTCGCTTTGGCCGCCCGCGCGGAAGAAAGAGGCCGAATGCATCAGGCAGGCGCGCGCGCCGCTGCGCAGATAGGCATGCCACACCAGGGTTCTCCCGCCGCCAGCCGATACCCGCGACAGCGTAAACATGCCGTGCCCGGCGAGCGCTTCCACCCGCGCGCGGTTCACTCGCAGCAATTGCCGGCTATCGGCGAAACTGTCGTAGAATTCGTAAAACGCCGCCATCCACCCGGCATCCGGACGAGCGGCAAACTCGTGCACCACCCCGTCCCGGCCGGCGCGGCGAATCTCGTAGCGCGTCTCTTTGTGCATGGCGCCGAACAACGCGCCGGTGTCGCGGCTCAGATCCAGGCACAAGCTATGAAAGTCGTGCGACCGGCAGCCCGCAATCGGCTGGGGCCGGAGCTGGTAGCGCACGATGTCGGCGTCGGCCGCGGTTTCCCGCTCGTCGAAGAAGAATTCGGCCACCCGGAGCCGCGCTTTTCGGTAGCGGATCATCGCGCCGCCTCCGCCACCACTCGCGCCGCACCTTTTTCCGACAGCAGCCGCGCATAGAGCTCCTCCCAGCGGTCCAGCATCAAATCCATGCTGTAGTGCCTGAGTACGAAGTTGCGCGCCGCCGCGCCGGCCGCGCGGCGTTCCCCCTCCGTCATGGTCAAAATGCGAAGCATCGCCTCGGCCAGCGCGCGCGGCTCTTTTGATGGAACCAACCAGGCTCTTTGTTCGGGCGGGAATACCTCGGCATTGCCCCCCGCACGCGTCGCCACCATGGGCAGACCGCTGGCGCCGGCTTCCAGCAGCACCAACGGCATGCCCTCGAAAACCGAGGAAAGCACGAATCCGTCGGCCGCCTGCAGCAGCCCCGTCACATCTTCCCGCACTCCCAGGAACCGAACCTGACCGGCGATGCCGAGATCCGCGGCCAGTTTTTCCAGCGCGCCGCGCTGGGACCCGCCGCCGACGATCGCCAGCATTTGCCTCGCCTCAGCCTGCTGTGCGATGGCGAAGGCGCGCAGCATGGTAGCGTAATCCTTGACTTTTTCCAGCCGGCCCACCGCCAGCCAGACGAAGTTTTCGCGCGCCTCAAGCGAGCCGCGCAGCCGCAGCCGGGCACGGTCGTCCGGTTCATAGGCGCGTTCCGGAATGCCGTTGGGAATCATCACCAGCCGGCGCGGCGACACGGCTTTCACCCGCGCATAGCGTTCGGCCGCCGCCTGCGAAACCGCCGTGGTCGCATCCGCCAGAAAATCGGTGAGCCGGTGGGCCAGTTCGCGTAACGCCGAACCCTCCAAGCGCACCGAATACATCTTGTGGCCGTGCAGCGTGTTCACTACCACGGGCACGCGCATCAGGGGGCGCGCCGCGCGCACCAGCAGGTTGGCGTGAGTCATGTGGCTGTGCACCACGTCCGGCCGTTCGCGCCGCACCAGCGCCACGAAGCGCGCGAATGCCGCCGGGCTGGCAACGCCGCGCCGCATTTCGAGCGAGGTCACCCGGATTCGCGTCTCCGTCAGATCGGGCAGTGGGGGCGCGGGCGTCAGCATCGAGACCAGATGCACGTCCCAACCCCTGCGATCGAAGCCGCGCGCCAAATCCACCACCTGCGTTTCGGCCCCGCCCGCCGGCGACAAATACGTCATCACCAACATCAACCGTCCGGGCCGCTGGGTAAGGAGGCGTGGGGTTTCCATGGTGGCTGTCATAGCGCGGTCACCAATCCAGGCTCAGCAGCCGGATGAGCCCCGGTCTCACCTAGCACGCGGCGGTAAAGCGCGCTGTAAGCGCGGACCATCGCGTTCAGGTCGAATCGCTCCCTCGCCCGATCCCGCCCCCGCTTGCCCATGGCACGGGCTTTGTCCGCATGTTCGAGCAGGCAGGTCATAGCTTGCGAGATTGCCCGAATATCTCCGGGCGGCGCAAGTATTCCGTCGATCCCGTGGCGGACCAGTTCCGGAATCGCGCCCACGCGCGTCGCCACGACCGGCAGGCCGGCAGCCATGGCTTCCATCACCGAGAGGGGGTTGCCCTCCCAACGCGAAGTCAATACGAAGGCGTCGCTGGCCGCGGCCACGTCGGCAATGTCCCGCCGCTGGCCGATCAGCAAGACGCGATCCCGCATTCCCAGTTCCCTCACGCGCGCTCCGATCGCGTCCTCGAGTTCTCCCGCGCCGGCCAACAACAATCGCGCCTCGGGATGACGCGCCGGGCCCCTGGCAAACGCTTCGAGCAGCGTGGCGTGGTCTTTTTGTTCGGAGAATCGCGCCACCGTCAGGTATACGAAATCGCCGCTTGCAATGCCGTGCCGGGCCCGCCATGCTTCCCGCGCGACCGAAGGCGCCTGGTACCGGGCTACCGGAATGCCATTCGGGATGGTAGCGGCTTCCTCAAATCCGTACACCCGCCGGAAACTGGCCGAAACTTCCGCCGCAATGGTTACCGCCTGAACCCCGTGACGAAACGCAAAGCGCTGCAGCCGGATGCCGATTCCGTCCACTTCCCGCTCCGCCAGGTTGTGGATGGTGTGGACCACGCGTGGAAAGCGCGCGGCATTCTTCACGCGGACGGCAACCAGCGGGTAGACGTAACGCAAGACGTAGTTGTGGGTGTGAATCAGGTGCGGCTGAAATTCCCGCAATACCCGCCCCAGGCGCCCGTACATGCGGATGTCGAAGCCCGCGCGTTTGTCCAGATGGAACATGCGAATGCCTGCCGCGCGAAGCTCCGGCTCCAGGCCGATTTCCGATTCCGCGTAGAGGCTCGCCACCGCCGGTTGGTAGCGTGTGCGGTCCATCGAGCGCACCAGCCCGACGACCATGTTCTGCAACCCGTAGGAATGCAGGTTCGGCACCACGTGGAGCACGCGCGTCACGGCAGCACCACCTCCGGCGCGGGTGAGAACCGCCGCGCTGGCGGCCGCGCCGTTTCCGCGCCGGCCGTTTGGCGCTTCGCCGCGGTCAGCCGCGCGGTGGCGAGGAGAAGCGCGAACAACAGCCAGGTGGGCTTGCGGAGCTCCCAGCTCAGGGTGTTGACCCCTACCGCCCAGACCAGCAGCATCACCGACCACAGCAGCCGCTCCACGCCGGCCATCCGCTTCACCGCCGCCACGAGCATCCCCAGTACCGTCGCAAAGAGCGCGAAGCCGACGATTCCGGTTTCCACCACTACCGAAAAGAAGGTGTTGTGCGCCACCACCCGCCACCACGTGGGCCAGCCCATCACCGGCTCTACCGCGCGCGGATACGCACCCGCGCCAACCCCGCCCAGCGGGTGCTGACGGAACTCCGCGAATCCCGCGCTCCAGATCAGCGACCGGCTGTTGAACGATCCCGACTGTACTTCCGCGCCAATGGTCGAAATCCGCTTCCAGCTTGTCGCCGGGACTACGGCCATCGTGGCCACCACCACCGCCGCCACGCCCACCGCGATGAGCCGTCGCTCGGTACGTCCCATGTATTTCGCGCCCAGCGGCACGATGGCCGCCGCCAGACATGCGGCCACAAAACCCGTCCGCGACGCTGAAAGCAGAATCGTCAGGAACGCCATCGCAATTTGCAGCCAATAGATCCACGCGCGCCAACGCCGGGCTCGCACCGCCAGGAAAAACGAAAGGGGAATGCTAAGCGCCAGGGTCAGCGCCAGATCGTTGGGATCGAAGCCGGCCGTGGCGTAGCGCTGGTAGTAGGTTTGGTGAGCGCCAAGCCAGCGGCTGAAAGTGTCGTAATCCGCGTAGAACGTGCCGAAGACGTAAGCCCGCATGATGGCGGCCACGCGCGCCTCGGTGGGGCAGAATTCCCATACCAGCCATGCCATGCCGAGCAATTGCAGGTAAGTCTGGATCTTGATCGCGGTATCGTCCGGGGCCACACTCCAGCGCACCGTCAGCGTCGCCCAAAACACGAATAGCGCCAGCGCGGCGTGGGTCCGGTTGAGCGGACGCAAGCGGCGATCGGCGACGGCGGCGAGAACTCCCGCTCCCAGCGCCATCAGGCCGAACAAGCGCGACAGCGTTCCCAGACCGGGAATGTCGAACGATTTCTCCGCCGGAAACGAGAACACGAACAGCCACAGAAATGCGAACGCAACGTGCCCCAAGGCGCTCAGATCGGCAATCTGCGACTTAATTGAACGGCCCTGCCAGAGTGGAGCCCTGGCACTTGTTATTGTGGGGCGGACGCCCCCGTCCGCAGCCGGCCCCCTGGCCGGCGCTTCGCCGGTGGCAGGTATTCGATCCTCGGGAAAAAGTGCGGGACGAGGGCGTCCCGCGCGGACCAGGGGGTCCGCCCCACGAATTGCGCCGCGTCGAGTAGTGAGGACCGCGCCACTTGCCACGCCCCGAGCGCTACGCATGCTTTCCCGCCTCCGCTTTGCGCGCGCGCGCGGTCACCCGCCAAACCAAATAGCCCAGGCCGGCCAGTTGCACCGTGGAGGAAACCCCGGTGGCGACGGCCGCGCCCGCCAATCCCCGCGCCGGGATCCATATCGCGCAGCCGGCCAGCGTCACCAGCGTCATCACGATGAAAAGCGGCAACTGCGGCCGGAAGGAGCGCGCCGCCGTGACCGCGTAACCCATGAGCGTCGCTACGTAGCCGATGGAGCCGGCAATCATCAGGCTGGTCAGCAGCCCTGCCTCGGAAGCGTACTCGGGACGAAACATCAGCGTCAGCACCCAGCGCCCCAGCACTACCGAACAGCCGATCGCGCACAAGCCCAGCGCCACACCGAACGCAGCCAGCCGTCCGGTGAACGATGCGAATCTGGCGGCGCCTTCCCAGGCGAACATCTTGGCCAGCTTGGGCGTCACCGCCTGCCCCAGCGCGTTGATGATGGTGTTCCCCATCGCCACCAGCGCCGCCGCGGCCGAAAACATTCCCAGTTCGCGCGTGCCGCTATGATGCTCGATGAAGTAGCGCGGCATGTTGGTCGAGAGCGAATTCAGCAGCATCACGCTGCTCAGCGGCGCCGCGAGCCAGAAGATGGAAAACTGCCGCGCCGCCGAAGCGCGCCACTTGCGAGGCAGCTCCTGTGAAGGTGTAAGGAGAGATAGCCGCCGATGAACGCCGATGAACGCCGATAAGGAACGCCATGAAGTTATCGGCGTCAATCGGCGCCGATCGGCGGCTCGAATTGTTGCCGAGCGTGCTTCGTGCGCCAGAAAATCGCGCGTACCGGCGCCCGCGTCGTACACCGCCAGCACCGCCAGGCGGACCACCGCCAGGGCCGCCGCTCCCCACAGCACGGAGCCCGTCAGGCCCACGCCCACCGCCATCGCAACCAATCCCAGCGGGCCGCGCCAGAACTGCGAAATCGTGATCCGGTCCATGCGCTCGTGCTGTTGCATCAGGCCGTAGTAAATGTCGCTCACGCCTTCGACCGCCTGCGCCAGCCCCACCACCATCACCACCGCGGCCGTCTTTGGGCCGTAGCTGACCCAGGCAATCGCGGCGATCGCCAGAATGCCCAGCAGGGTCGCGTTCAAGCGCAGCGCCCGGTAATCCCGAAAGCTGTATTCGTCTTTCGTATCGGTGGCCAGAACCGCCCGCAGATTCATCTGCGCCAACAGCAGCACCGGCGCGGTCACCGCCAGACCCAGGGCGAATTCGCCCACCATTTCCGGCGTGCCCAATTTCGCGATGGCGCTCAGCATGGCCCAGTTGCTGGCCGCATAAACCGCGGTTCCGAGCGATGTCCACACCAGGTTCCACTGCCAGGAAAGGGGACGGCAAGGAGGCGCGGCGACTGCGGTTGCGGCCATCGGTGTCAGCTCCGGTAGCTTCCCGTGGCGCGGTAGGAATACTCCGCGCATTGGTAATCCGACGCTTTCGACCCCCGCGCCGGCTTCCAGTTGTTGAGAACCGTTCCCAGCACCGGCGTTCCGTCGTGCGCCAGTTTTTCCGCCATGGCCAGCAGCATCTGCTCCGGCGTTCGTTCGGCGCGCACCACCAGCACCACGCCGTCCGTCATGCGGCCGATGCCGCGCGCGTCGGAAAGCGCCAGCATGGGCGGCGTATCGATCACGATGGTGTCGTAGCGTTTGCCGAGCGCGGCCAGCAAATCGGCGGCGCGCGCGTTGTCCACCAGGTTGGGCACGCAGGACCGGTCCGTCCCCGCCGGCAGCACGGAAAGATTGGGCACTTCGGTCGCGCTCACCAGCCGCGAAACATCCATCAGCCGGGTGGGCGTGGTTTCGAGCAGATAATCGCTCAGCCCCCATTGGTTGGGCACGTGGAACACGCGGTCCAAATGCGGGCGCCGCCGGTCCGCGTCGATGAGCAGCACCCTCCGGCCCGATTCCGCCAGCGCGATGCCCAGGTTGGTCGCGGTGGTGGTTTTGCCCTCGCCTTCCATGGCGCTGGTGACCGCCACCACGCGCGGCGCTTGCGCTCCCGAATGCATCAGCGACGCCAGTACGCCGCGATAGGATTCGGCCAGCGCCGATTCCCGCTGCCGCCAGGTGACGGTTTCGAGCCAATCCCTCAGGAATTCGCTGGGCGCGCCCGCCGGCGGTTCAATGCGCCGGTAACTGCGGATCCGCGCGCGAATACCCGTTTCCTCTTTTACCGAGTGCGGCAGATCGATGGCCGCCGATGGAATCGAGCCCAGCTCGTGCAGCCCCAACCGCGCCCCGATTTCTCCCGGCACCCGCAATTGGCGGTTGCGCCGCCCCCGCCCCATGGCCATCACCAGCCCAACCACCAGCCCCGCAAACATTCCCACTGCCCCGTACATCGGTTTGGAGGGACGCACCGGCGCCATGGGCGGCGCTGCGTTCTCGGCGATCTGCACGTTATTGGCGCGGATGGCCGCGGCCAGTTCCGTCTCCTTCACCCTTTCGAGAGTGGAATCGTACAGCTTGCGATAGGTTTCCACCGAGCGCTTCAGGGTGTTGTATTCCACCGCCCCGGCGGTTTGCGCCCGCACCACACTCGCCTGGGAGTCCAAATCCCCATGGATCAATTTTTCGCGGCGCACGGCGGCCGCGTACTGGCCTTTCAAGCGGTTCAGCAGCGCTTTTCGTTCGCCCTCGATGGCGTTTGAAACTTCGTTGATCTGCCCCTGAATCTGCTTCACTTTGTAGTGCTCGGGGGTGTAGACGGCGCGCGCCTCGGCGTACTTTTCGCGCAGGTCGGTGAGCTTGGCCTGGTAGGCGCGAATGGCTTCGCTATCTACCGCGTCGGAAAGCTTGTCCAGCGGCGTGCTGGCCACCAGCTCGTAGTGCGATTGCTCGGTGATGCGGGCCTCCTGGGCGGTGGTGAGCGCGTTCTGCAGTTCCCGCAGGCGGGCCTCGGCCACGCTGTCTTTTTGTGTGTCGCCGGTGTAGAGCAGGTCGTGGGAGACCACGTAGCGTTCCAAGTCGCCTTCCGCCTGGTCCAGATTGCCCTTGAGCTCGGCCAATTGTCCCGAAAGCCACGTCGCCGTGTGCTCCGTGGTGCTCAGCCGTTTGTCGAGATTGCGGGTGATGTATTCCTGAGCGATCGCGTTGGCCACGGCCGCCGCTGTCCGCGGGCTGTGCGATTCAAAAGCGACTTCGATGATGTGGGTCTCGCCGCTCAGCCGCGCAGTCAGGTTCTTCGCCATGATGGCGATGGCCGTCTGACGCGGATCGGCGCCGCCCACGGCGGGCTTCAAATGCAGCGCGGCCCGGATGCGGCCGGCCAGTCCCGGCCGCGGCTGGAACTCGGGGGATTGTTCCAGGTGCAATCGGTCGGCCACGCTGCCCAACAGGGTGTCGGTTCCGAGAATCTTGATTTGGGTTTGCAGGTAGGATTCGATTTCGATGGAACCCGCTTCCACGGTCGGATCGATATCGCGATGATTCAGGAAGTTTTCGTTGATGCCCTGAACTTCGATCAGCGCCTTGGCCTGGTACACCGGCGGCTGGGAATAGGCCAACACCAGGGCGAGCGCCACGCCCGCGGCAGCGAGCGCAACGACTCGCCCCTTGGCCCCCCAAAGAGCGCCGAATACTTCGCCGAAGGTGAGAAAAGCGTCCGTTCCCGCCACCGGGTCCGGGGTCACGTTGACCACCGGTATGTGCGCCTGGCGCGTGGACACGCCGCGGGCGTCATCGCCGGGAGGAAGAGAAAATTGGCGGCTCATTTCCAGATCACCACGCCGGTGCCCAACTGGATGGCCGCTTCCACGGCGCGCATCGCGCTGCTCTTGGCCATGCTGTTGGGCACGAATAAAATGTCCTCGGGCGCGAGCGGCAGGTCGGGGCTCTTGCCGTCGAAAATGCTCTTGAGGTTGACGGGTATTTCCTCGCGCTGCCCGGTGACCGGATTGTTGCGCAGCACCCGCGCACCGCTTAAACCGGCCGTCCGGTTTAGCCCTTCCGCCAACGCCAGCGCCTGCAGCACGGAAATGTTCTGCTTCTCGTGCATCGCGAAGCCGCCCGACTTCTTGACTTCGCCGATCACGTAAACCAGCCGCGCCCTCGGCACCGTGATCACGTCGTTTGGCTTCACGATCAGCGCGCCAGCCGCGTGTTTGCCATCCAAAACGTCTTCCAGATTCACTTCCGCCACGCTGAACTGGCCGGTTGGATCGACTTGCGCGCCCGCCAGAGGCAGCGCACCCTGATCGGTGTGGCGCTCGATGCGGACCGTGTATCCCGCGTCCTGCTCCACGCCGCCGGCGATGGAAAGCACTTCCACCAGCGATTTGGGACCGCGCAATTGGTGAACGCCGGGATTCTTGACCGCGCCCAAAACCGAAACCGGTTGGCTGCGTTGCTCGGCGACGTCGATCGAAACTTCCGGCTGTTCCACAAAGGTGCGGAGCCGCGTGGCGATCACGGTTTCAAGCTGCCGCGACGTCAGGCCGCCGGCCTCCACGCGGCCCACCAGCGGAAGGTTCAGCGAGCCGTCGGATTCGATCCGAATGGGTTTATCGGCGATCTCCGGGACCAGCAGCGCGTGCACGACGATCTGATCGTCGGGTCCCAAAACGTAACCCGTGGCTGGGTTGTGGGGCGGCGAGACTTGCGCCGCCGCGCTCGCCGCGGCCAGCAGCCATTCGATCCAGACGCTCTGAGTTCTCTTCATGGGCAAGCTTCCGCCATACGGATCTTGAAGACCGTTCGTCTCATCCTCGCTTTGCCGGTTATCGAATCGCCGCCGTGAGGCAGCTCTTAGCAGTTTCTTAGCAGTTTATTACTCCGCCAGTACGAGAGCCCCCTCGAGCTCGATCTGTTGTCCGCGGTTGGCAGACAGCGAAACCCGTCCCAAATGCAAAGCACGTTTCCGTTCTAATATCGCCAAGCCGACACGCCGCTTTCCGGCGTCGTTCAGGATTCCCGATTTCCAAACCGAGCGGCCCATCCACTCGCCGGGTTCGCCGCCCAGTACCTCCGCGGCAGCATTATTCATTGCCAGAATCTCTCCAGAATCCTCGTCTATCAACAACTCGCCCAATAACTCGTTGGCCTGTAGCAGTATCTTCCTCGGTTTGCGTCCGTCGCTTTCCACGGGTAAGAGAGACGCGGTCAGATAGCAGGTTCCACTGGCCCCCTCCACTGGAAGTAACACGTTTTTCAGCGGCTGCCCGGAAGCCAACACGTCGAGCACTTCGGCTCGAATATCGGTCGCCGGAAATAACTCGTCGATGCGTTTTCCTTTAAGGCGGCCAGCCCCCCTAAGTCCCAGTTGGCCCCAGCCGTGACTGGTTTCCTGCACGCGGAGATCGGCGCCGATCACCATACAGGCCGCGTGTTCCGCCGCGTTGAAGGATCTCATCGCTTGACCTACCCAATCGGTTTTCGACTTGAGAATACCACCCACCGATTAGAGCCAACAAGAATGCGCCGTACCACTGGAGTAATCGGTACCCCCAGTGCTACCCCAGACAGGGGCGCAGGCTTTAGGTAGCGATTTTATTAGTTGCGGGCAACTTAAGTCAACAGAGAGCGGGGGCAGTTTGTGTCTCCCTGCACATCGCGTTAGATTCCGAACGTCTGAGCCGTGGAACCACATGATCATTCTCTTAGAATCGTTGGCAAACTGGTTAATCGGTATCTGAAGATGGCTGGAACGAGCTCTAGGGTAGGACCTTGGGAGTACCAGAGGCACTAATCACTGCCCTTGGGAGAACACCGCGGCTATGACAACTAGTTAATGTTAACTTTTCACGCGATGTCGCCGGGCCGATGTTGGCGAGGCCTGAGTTGGCACACCACATCGCACGCTGGCGGCACGGGGCGCGCTCCGCTGAATTTGGCCTTAACTAGTGGAGGTGGCGCGCTGGGGACCCAGGCGGCTGGGTGTGGCGCCTTCGAGGATTGCCCCGGCAGCACGCACGGCACGGATGAACCGATCAGTGGATTCCAGCAGATCGGTGCAATCCTGGCAAAGAATATAATGATCTTCGAAGCGCTGCGCATGCGCCTCGGAAAGCTTGCCCGTCAGGTAAGCTTCCACTTTCTGCTCGGACGCAAACGGACAGCGAGTATCGCCTGTCACATCTTTATTTCTGTCAGAAATCTGCGCCGATTGCAAGCGCCCCAGGTACGGTGGCCGTAATTTTACGATTTTACGGATCGGAATTGGCAGGCGCGCGTATAGAGATTGCATGAACACTGCTCGGGGAATGTTTGGCTTGTGTTGTGTTTCAGTTTTGGCTTTGGGACAGAGCGCCGCTTTCGGGCAAAGCGCCACATCCGCGCCTGAAACCCGTCTGGAGTTTGAGGTCGCCTCGATCAAACCGTCTCCCCCTCCGGCTCCGGAACGGCTCAACATGGGTGTTCACGTGGATGGCGCCATGGTCCGCATCACCGGGATGTCGCTAAAGGATTACATTCGCATTGCGTTTAGAGTGAAGGACTATCAGGTGACCGGGCCGGACTGGCTCGGTTCGGAACGGTTCGACGTTTCGGCAAAACTGCCGGCCGGGGCTGCGCGAGATCAGGTAAACGACATGCTGCAGACACTGCTGCTGGACCGCTTCCACATCAAACTGCACCGCGATTCGAGAGAGTTTCCGGTCTATGCGCTGACGGTCGCCAAGAGCGGGCTCAAAATGAAGGAATCCCCGATCGATCCGGATGCCGACAGCTCGAATGGAGGCAAGGGCGCGACCAATGTGGACGCCAGCGGCGGGCGCGGCGGCGTGACCGTGAACTACGGTAGGGGATCGTACTTTACCGTTGGCGAGGACCGCCTTGAGGGCAAGAAGCTGACCATGGTGTACTTGGCCGACATGCTGTCCCGGTTCGTCGACCACCCGGTGGTGGATATGACCGACGTCAAGGGAACTTACGACTTTGTGCTGGAATTCCCGCACGACCAGTTCCAGGCCATGATGGTGCGGGCCGGGGTTTCGGCGGGCGTTTACATTCCGCCCCAGGCCCTCCAGTGGGCCGCGACCATCGGCGACGATGCGGTGTTCAGTGCGATGCAGACAGTGGGGCTCAAGCTGGATTCCCGCAAGGCCCCACTGGACGTTCTGGTGATCGATCAGGCGGACAAAACGCCGAGCGAGAATTGAAGCTGCGCAAGCTTTCAGCGATCAGCCATCAGCGTTCCGCTCTCTCCAAGGTGTCGTAAAGCGGTTGTGCCGGTTTAAGCTCGGGGTTGGTTTCGGCTACGGAGACGGCCAGCACGCGGATTTTGTCGTTATCCGGCAGGGTCAAGGTTTTGGCCCCGGCGGGCAGATCGAGGGCATAAGCGAACAGGTACGAATAGCTGTAGGGTACGTTAGCGCCTTCGGCATCGTGATGATGGGACGCGTACCAGGCGATGGCGGCCGGCTTGATGAAACCAGGGGTGATGCCGACCATCTCGTGGTACGGGTCCTCCTCGGTTTTACCATCGCGGTCGGTGGTTTGGCCGCTCTTCCACTGGCGATTGTCCCACTGGCCGACGAAGCCGCCCCAATTCTCCACGGTCACCTCCTGAGCACGGTCGCCGGCGCGGAAGGTGGCTTTCTGGTCCCCATCGGCGGAGGCCGCCAGCACGTACACACGGTTGAAGGAGCCGGCGGGAAGAGTAAGAGCCTGCCCCTTGGCGGCCACGGCGTTGGGCGCTCCGGCTTTGGCCGGCGCCAGGCGGAACTCGACTCCATCGAAGGTCAATGTGGCCGGTAGCATTTCGGCGGGATACGAGTGGCCATGGCCATCGAAGCCGGTAGTCGATTTGGCGCCGTCTTCGGTGGCGGTGGCGAGATCGTAGGCGAGTTCGACGGGCCGTGAGCGGACGGTCGAGACTTTGGACGGTGCGAGGCCAAGTTTCAGGGCGAACGTGCGCGGCTGGAACGCCGTGAACGATGCTACCAGAACACCGCTCGAAACGATGGCCTGGCCGGCGGGTTGCTCTTGGCCGTTCACTTCACGCGCGGCGACAATCGGGGCTGCCATGGAGACGCGGACGTTGTCGGCGGGATGGCCGTCGAGCTCGACCATCCGTACCACGATTTCGTCGCTGGCCTCGGCTTTTTTCGCGGCGAGCACGCGAACGCGCGGGTCGGAGACTTTGAGCAGCGAGAATTGCTTCCCGAGAGCGCCGGCGTGTTTGGCGGATTCGAAAGCGATCAGCGGCTGGTTGAGGCGCCATGCCTGCCAATCGGTGGCGGCGTGAATGCGGCCGCCCGCATGGCCGGCAATGCCGTAAACGAACTCGTGATGGCCGAGATCCTGCGTGCCCTGATCGGGATAGCCGCCGCGGGTGCCAGGAGTGCGAAGCAGGGTCAGGCGAATTACGTTATCGCGCGGCTTATCGGAGCCGTTTTTGCAATCGGTCAGGATGGTCGCGCCGAAAGAGCCGGACGCATCGGTGAGATCGATCCATTGATGCGAAGGCACTTCGAACTTCTTCGGTTCGGCGGTGGGCCGCTCGATGGTGCCGATGTCCCAATTGTAAGTGGCCATCCGGTTCGAGGCGGTCAGGGGGAACACGGCTTTGAGATTCGCTTCGCGCGCGTTCCAATCGATTACGTTGCCGATCTCGATGCGATTGCCGGGGTCGCCGGCCGAAAGGCTGACGGTCTGGACGAACTTGGAACCTTCGGTTTCGCGGGCGATTTCGATCGAGACGCGCACCGGGCCATTTTCGGTGACTTTGATGGTTGCCGGGCCGCTTACGTAAGAACGCGGGGCGGCCTGCTCCTGGTCCCAATCCATGTTCCAGGCGGGCCATTGGGCGGGATTGTCATAGGAAATCGCCAGGCGCGCGGGCGCGGAGAGGAGTTCCTTTTGCGTCGACTTGTCGAAGATGCTGGCGATATCGCCGCCAGGATCGATGCGCACGCGGTAGCGGGCGTTTTCGATTGTGGATTCGGACACGTGGAGCGCGGAGCTGGAACCCGGCGCGGCGGCCGGTTCCACATCGTATACGGCATAGCCCACCGAAGGCGCTTTGGCGAGGAAGAGGACGCGGCCGCCCGAGAGCTGCGCGGGCACGGCGAGACCATCCGGCCCAACCACCCGAACCGCTTTGACGCCTTCGGGAAGAGCGACTTTGGCTTCCACCAGATCTTCGCGGGCGACGTTGAGCGGATTATAAACAACCAGCGCAACGCCTTTGGTTTGGGTGTCGAGCGCGGCGGCGACCGCTTGGCTGGCGTCGGCCATCACACCCGCAAACTGGTTCATGGCGATGACGTCGTCGTTCCAGGCGAACTCGTAGGATTTGGGCGTGGCGGTGCCGGCGGCGATGTCGTGAAAATGGCCGCCCATGGCGAGAGTCCAGGCATTGTTCAAACGCTCGCGAGGATAGGGGCGCGCGCCCAGCCATTCGGCCGCGATGGACGCTTTTTCGGCGCCATCGGCGAGCAATTCCTCTTTATGGATCCAGCGCTTCTGATATGCCTGCGAGGTGAGCGAGCCGGCCGAGTGGTTGGTCAGCTCCATCTCGCCGGTGTAGCGGGGCAGGTTGGCGGCTTCGGCGGGCGTGATGTCGAGAAACATCCGGTCGGCTTTGGAGGAGACTACGTTGACTGGGCCGTTGCCGACGCTCACATCGGAATCCGAACCGATTTGTCCTTTGCCCTTAGTGACGATCGCTTCGAGCAGCTTAACCGCCGGCTCGCGCGGCGAGCCACCGATATCGCCGGTGCCGTAGTAGTGGTAGTCGGTGTAGACGCCGGTGAATTTGCCGTTGTTTTCAACGCGCGCTGCCCAGTCTCCCTGAAAGCGGCGAAGAGCCTCGTCGGGGTCGAGCTTTCCGGCAGGCGCGGGAAGCGGCCGGGAAAGATCGGTAGTGATATCGGCGCTGTAGTCGCCGGGGTTCAGGCCGGCCAGCACGCTTTTGCCATCGGGCCCGACCCACACGCCGACATTGAAAGGCGTGCCAACGGGAGTCCTCTCCAGGGATTCGACGCCGCCGCCATCGGCGGAGGAGCCCCACGGGAGTTTCTGCGTGGAGAATCCTTTTACGCCGGCATGGGCTAGAATGCTGGGCAGAGAAGCGGGAAAACCGAAGCAATCCGGCAGCATGTATTCGGCGCTGGCTACGCCGAGCTCCTTGCGGAACCAGTTATTGCCGTAAAGGACTTGGCGAATGATGCCTTCGGCGCTGGGCGCGTTGACGTCGCCTTCTTCCACCGACGAGCCGGCGGGGAACCAGCGGCCGGAATCCACGTACTGCTTCACCTTGGCGAAATCGGCCGGGAAATATTCCTTCATGAAGCGGTATCGGTTCGAGCCGGAGAAATTGAAAACATAGTGCGGATACTTTTGAAACAGGGCGAAGTTGTCGCGCATGGTGTGGAGGATGTATTCGCTGATGACTTGCGGATACTCCCACCGCCACTCGGTGTCGAGATGCGCGTAAGCGACCACGTACAAGGTGGGCTGGCGGGTGAGATCCGGGGCGGGATCGGCGGCACGGGCCTGAACGGGCCAGAAGGTGAGAGCCGCGACGCAGAGGAGAAGCCAGAAACGTATCTTTGCCATGGGGGCCATGACTGCAACGTTTATCATAAGGCGGCCTGGGCCGCACGGGGCGGAAAACGGCTCAACGCTTGCGCGATAATCGAGGGAATCTCACAATCCGGGGACTGCCGCATGCGCACAAAAACTCCAGTTCTCTACGATGCAACCCAGGCGGATCGAATGAAGGAACTCTACTTCATCACGATCATCTGTCCCCGATTTGACCCAAAAACTACCGATGTGATTTGACATACACCCGGAGTATGTATATGATGTGGATGTCAAGACTTTAAGTTAAGTTCCATGGCCAAACGCATCAATGTCATCTTGGCGGAAGCCACGGTCCGCACCATCGACCGCTTGTCCCGTCCGGGGCAGCGCAGCCGCTTTATCGAGCGGGCCGTGCAGCACTACCTGACTACGGCCAGCCCTCAGGCCTTACAGGAAAGGCTCAAGCAGGCGGCTCTCCGTGACCGTGACCTCGACCTGGAAATCGCTAGCGACTGGTTTGCGGTGGATCAAGAACAATGGCAGAAACTCGACAAACAAGAAAGACGGCGACCGGCGACTGGCCGAAGCGCGGCGAAATCTACCTCACGGCCCTCGACCCCACGGTAGGGCACGAAATCAAGAAGACCCGCCCGGCCCTGGTAATCCAGAACGATACTTCCAACCGCTATAGCGCCATCACCATGGTGGCGCCGATTACCTCGACGGTCAGGCTGCCGCTGTCGCCGGTCCACGTCCTGGCGCCCGCCAACGCCTCCACCGGCCTGGCCGTTGCCTCAGTGGCAGTTTTTAACCAAATCCGCGCCGTGGACCGCAGCGGGCTCATTAAGAAATTGGGCGAGGTTGACGCTCTGATTCTGCTCCAGGTTGACGAGGCCATCAAAGCCGCTTTTGGACTATCGGCATCCGAGCCAGGCGCCGATCCTTCGCCAACCGTCACCGAAGCCATCTCGGAAGGCACAAGGGACATCAAAACCGGCCGGTATGAGCTTTAACCAGATAGGCCAATTCTAAGCGGCGGGCCAACTTTGTTGCATGGATCGAACGTCTAATTCGTCAAACGTCTGGAGGGGACATGAAACTGCTCATACTGCTGACGGGAATGGCGACGCTTGCGGTGGCACAACCGGATCCGGCTTTCGAAGCTTATCGGGCCTGGGAGTCGGCGCATCGCGATATGGATCGGAAAACTCGCGCGCAGGCGCTGTTCGAGGTTTCGGGCGAGTGGGTAACGAAATGGCCGGACAGCAGGGTTGCGTGGCAGCAGCGGCGGGACGCACTGCTCCCTTTGCAAAGCCGCTCGGCGGAATTGTGGAAGCAGGTGGGTGACAACCTGATACGGTTAAGCCCGCCTCACACCGTCGCGGGCTCGACCGCCTACGATTGGGTGGCAATCGGCGTGAACCTCAACGACGCGGAGGCATTGCTGCACTTCGAAATCAATTGGAGCGACTCTCAACCCAAGCCCGTTCACGATGCACCGACGCTGGCCGACCTGGTCGATGAAGCGAATTTCGCATCCAGGCCGTTTCCCTTGCTGTGCTCGCTGGAAATGGCTGAAATCCAGTTGAAACAATTCGACCAGGCGCATGCCACCATCGCTCGCATTCATGGCTGGCTGGAGGGGGATTTCAAGCGCTACTTCGATCAGGATCCGCTTGAGACCTTCCCGGACTATACCGCGAAGTACTTCCTCTTTTCCGCGGATTTGGCACGCGCCGAGGGGGAAAAAACCGATGCGCTCGCGTTTTATCAGCGCCTTCTGACGAACCCGTATTACCTCAGGGAGTATGCTCATCCGGCTCGCTTGTACGACGCTCATGCCCTATGGCAGGAGATGGGAGGCACGGAGGAAGGCTGGGCTGCCTTCTCCGAAGTTCCGCCGCTCGCGGAAGGCGTTCCCTCCGGATATAAGGGCGTTGCATTTCTGCCATGGGTCGCGGTCGATTACAAGCTGCCGGACATGAATCTCTCGAGTCTGGATTCGAGGCCATGGACCAATCGGGATTTCGAGGGTAAGGCGACGATTGTGTATCTCTGGGCATCTTCGTGGCCTCCTTGCTGGTCCTACTTGCCGTCCATTCAGGCGATTTACGACGGAACGAAGAGCCGGGCCGGCATGCAGTTGGTGACGATCAGCGTAGACGAGGACACTCAGAAGCTCGCGGCTTTTATGAAGCAGAAAGGCTACACGTTTCCGGTGTTAGCCAGCAAGCCTTATGTACAGAAGGTGCTGCCGCAATTTATGCTGGGGCAGGTCTGGTTGGTCGACCGAAACGGGGCGGTTCGTCTCCAGCGTTCGCAGAATATGTTTAACGGAATAGAGAAGGCATTTGAGGAAGAAGTGATGTACAAAGCTCGTCAACTGATGAATTAGTAAGCGGCTTGGGGGGAAACGGTTTCGCGGGCGTCAAGCACCGGCGACAAAGATCGCCGGCGCTACGAAACATCGGCTTGACAGGCGCAGCAGCCGATTGCAGGCGAAGACGCCTACTCCACGACGGCGGTTCCCAGCGCTCACTCACGGGACCGTGTTTCCAATATTTTGGCCACGTTATGATAAGTAGGAATGCCCGAAATATTGAATGGGAACCGGGTGCGCGACGAGATCAAAGCCGAACTGGCGCCGCGGATCGCGGCGTTAACGGCGCGCGGGCGCCGTCCCGGGTTGGCGGTGGTGCTGGTGGGACACAATCCGGCTTCGCAGATCTATGTACGCAACAAGATGAAAGCTTGCGAGGATCTGGGAATTCACTCGGAGACGATTACGCCGCCCGAATCCATCGCTAGCGATGAACTGGCGGCGGTGGTTGAGGAGTTGAACGCGCGCGCCGATATCGATGGCATTCTGGTGCAGTTGCCGCTGCCGCCGCAATTGGACGCCAAGCGCATCCTGCTCGAAATCGCTCCGGATAAGGACGCGGACGGTCTTCACCCATACAACGTCGGTTGCCTGGTGGCCGGGCTTCCGGGGCCGCGCGCTTGCACGCCGGCCGGGATTCTGGAATTGCTGGCGCGGTACCAAATCCCGGTGGCCGGTAAACGTGCGGTCGTGGTGGGCCGCAGCGATATTGTGGGGAAGCCGGTAGCGCTGCTTCTGCTGCATGCGCACGCGACCGTGACCATCTGCCACTCCAAGACCACGGATCTAGCTGGAATCTGCCGCCAGGCCGACATTTTGGTGGCTGCAATGGGACGGCCTGCGTCGATTACGAGAGATTTTATCCAGCCTGGCGCCACAGTAATCGATGTGGGGACGAATCATGTTACCGACCGCGAGTTGGTGGCGCGCATCTTCCGGGGCTCTGCGGAAAGGCTGGCCGCTTTCGATAAGCGGGGCAGCTTGCTGGTAGGCGACGTGCACCCGCTGGACGTGGCGGAGCGGGCGGGCGCCTACTCGCCGGTGCCAGGTGGAGTCGGTCCGCTGACCATCGCCATGCTGATGGTGAATACGGTGGCCGCGGCGGAGAAGAAGGAATTGAGCCACAGATGAACACGGGGCAGCGGAGCCGCAACCGAATTGGGCAGGATCTTCCTGCTGACGCGAGCCGGCCTGGCGGTCGGCTTGCGGGCGAAACCGCCTGCTCCACGATGGCAGACCAGTGCAGGGCAGACCACAAAAAACGATGGTCTGCCCCACGAGTTTCGGAGACTTCGGTTTTGTAGGGAAAGGATATGCTGAAGGTAGGGCTGACCGGGGGGTTGGCCAGCGGCAAAACGTTCGTGGGGGAGGAACTGGCCCGCTTGGGGTGTCTGCTGATTCAGGCCGACGAATTGGGGCATGAAGTGCTGTCGCCCGGCGGTGAAGCTTACGCCGCCGTGGTGGCAGAGTTCGGCGCTGAGATTCTGAGCGCGGAGGGCGGCATCGATCGCGGGCGCCTGGCGGCCGAGGTGTTTCGAACGCCGGAGCGGTTGGCGCGTTTGAATGCGCTGGTGCATCCGCCGGTGCTCGAACGCGAAGAAGAATTGATGGCCCGGTTTCGGCAGGACCGGCCCGACGGGATTGCGATAGTGGAAGCGGCGATCCTGATTGAAGCCGGCCGCTATAAGGATTTCGACCGGATGATTCTGGTGTATTGCCGGCCGGAACAGCAACTGGAACGCGCCTTGCGCCGGCCTGGAGCGACGGAAGCCGACGTGCGCGCGCGGCTGGCGCGGCAGATGCCGCTCGAAGAGAAGAAAAAGTACGCGAATTTTGCGATCGACACTTCCGGCGACAAAGAGGACACGCTGCGCCAGACGCGGGCGGTATGGGAGGCCCTCGCCAACGGCCGGCAGGCGGCGCGGCCGAAGCGCGTAGAGCCGAAGTGCATAAAGCCGAAGTGTATAAAGCCGAAGTGTATAAAGAAAGCTGAGCCATGAGAATTTTGCGCTTATTTGCCTGGGCGATCCTGCTGGTAGCCGGATTTGTGGCGTTTACTTCGGCGGGTCATTGGAGGCTGGGGCACTTCTTGTCTCCCGGCGGCCCGCGCCTGTGGGAGGAGCCGGCCGCGGCGGCCAACGGCTATTCGCCGGACGAGCAGAATAACATCGATATTTATAAGTCGGCGCGCGAAGCTACGGTCAACGTAACGTCGATCGTATATGTGGAGAACTGGTTCCTGCAGCTTTATCCCTCGAAGGGCACAGGGTCCGGTTTCATCATCAACGGGGACGGGGAGATTCTCACCAATAATCACGTGTTGCAGGGCCGCGGCACGCAATTGACGGTAAAGCTGGCGGACATGAAGGAGTACAAGGCCAAGGTGCTGGGCGTGGACGCCAATTCCGACCTGGCGTTGATTAAAATCGACGCGGGGCGCAAACTCCCGACCCTGCACCTGGGCGATTCCGAGGCGCTGGTGGTGGGGCAGAAAGTTCTGGCCATCGGCAATCCGTTCGGCTTCGAAGGCACGCTGACCACGGGAATCGTCAGTTCGCTGGGGCGCAACATCCAGACCGAGGAGCGAACCTTGCGGGGCATGATTCAGACCGACGCCGCCATCAACCCGGGCAATAGCGGCGGGCCGCTGCTCGATTCGCACGGCAGCGTGATCGGCATCAACACAGCGATCTACGGCCAGCAGGGCAATATCGGGATCGGCTTTGCCATGCCGATCAATCGCGCCAAGGCGATGCTGGACGAATTTCAAAAAAACGGCCACATCTCGCGTCCGACGCTGGGCCTGACCGAAGTGTGGCTCACCGGCGACCTGGCGGAAATGCTGCGGCTGCCGTCTTCCGGCGGCCTGCTGATCCAGCAGATAGAACCCGGCTCGCCGGCCGAAGAGGCGGGATTGCGCGGCCCCGAGCAGATGGTGGTGGTGGGAAATTACCGGCTGGGAGTCGGCGGCGACCTGATCGTGGCCGTCGAGGGCCATCCGGTCGACTCCAAGGACGCGCTGCAGCACGCGCTGAACGAAAAACGCGGCGGCGACATTTTGACTCTGACGGTGTACCGGAACGGCCGCAATGTTGTGGTGCGGGTGAAACTCGGCGAAGCGCCACAACAGTTCTGACGGTTGGAGGCGCCGGCGGGTCACTCCACGTCAACTTCCATCCTCAGCAGCGCCGCGCTGTAGGTTTTGCCTTGCGCATCCACCCGCAGCGAAACGGTTCCGCCGCCATCCAGTGCCTGGCGCAATACGAAGTTGAGCGCGTGGAGATTCGGCAACTCGTACCGTTCCACGGGACCTCGACAGAGTTCGGAGAAGTGCCGCTTCACGCGCTCGGCGGTTACCTGTTCGACGAGTATCGGGTAGTAGTGCGGCTCACGCGCGATCAGCCCGATATTGACGGCGTCTCCCTTGTCGCCGCTGCGCGCGTGGGCGATTTCTTTCAAAGCGATCTTCACACCGACACCTCGACCGAAATTCGTCCGGCCAATTTGCTCTTGGGGATCAGCGCCGGCCAGTAGGCTACGACCTCTTCCACTTTGGGCCGGCCGCTGGAAAGATAGGTCACGACCGGCGGCCCATTCAACGCCAAAGGAACGATCTGCCGGCTGAAGCGCTCGATGGGAGCGCGATCCGGGCCGCGAACGCCAACGCGAAGCATCACTTCCGGCAAATCCGGCGAAGGCTCTCCCGAGAGGATTTCTCCGTGGCAGGCGCCGGCGCCGACGAATTCGCTGTGAATCGCCTCGAAGACGAGGCCAAGCCGCTCGAGCCGCGTGCGCAGGATTTGGTCCGCCGCTTTGGCTTTGCGGTACGCATCCGGCCATCCGTACACCAGCGCGCCAACGGCTTTAAAGCCGGCCGAATAGCTGATGGAGACTTTGTAGAATTCGGTGGCGGGCCGTCCGCGCGCGCCCGCAACGCGCACCCGATCCGGGCCGATTTCGATGAGAGAGAGGCCGGTGAAATCGACCGCCACATCCGGGGTGAGGTAACAGCTCGGGTCGGCGATTTCGTAGAGCAACTGCTCGGTAACGCCCGCTGCCGAGACACGGCCGCCGGTGCCCTGGTGCTTGGTGACCACGAAGGAGCCATCGGCCTCGATTTCGGCGATGGGATAGCCGATCGAAGCGTAATCCGGAATCGATTCCCAATCGGCCTGGCAGTTGCCGCCGGTGGCTTGCGCACCGCACTCGATGACGTGTCCGGCCACCATCCCGCTGGCCAATTTGTCCCAATCGTCGAGGCGCCAGCCGAACTCGTGAATGGCCGGCCCTAGCGTGAGCGCGGCATCGGCGCAGCGTCCGGTGATCGCGATCCGCGCTCCTTTGGCGAGTGCGGCGGCGATTGGCGCGGCGCCCAGGTATACATTGGCGCTGCGCACGCGCGGGCGGATGGCGGCGAGCGGCTGCCCGGTGTCGAGGTTGCGCAATTCGACTCCGCGCGCCGCCAGATCGTCGAGAGAATCGAAAATATCGTCGCCGGTCACGACGCCGATGGGGATCTGCCCGCCGTAGCCGGCTCGATCCATGGCGGCAGCGGCGGCTTGGCGGCAAGCCGCGGGATTCACACCGCCCGCGTTGGCAACCACCTTAATGCCGCGGGTGACGATGTCGGCGGCGCCGGTTTCGATGACGTCGATAAAATCGCGCGCATAGCCGGCCTGGGGATCGCGCGCGCGCTGTTTCTGAAGAATCGAAAGGGTGACTTCGGCCAGGTAGTCGAGGGTCAGGTAATCGATTGGGCCGCGGCGCATCTGCTCCAGGGGCGCCTCGGGCGAATCGCCCCAAAAGCCCTGCCCGTTGGCGACGCGAATCACGGCCGGTCTCCGCCGGTTTCGGCGATCGCGAGCTCGGCCGCTTCCAGCAGGTCTTTGGCTACGCAATCGGGCTGGACGCCGCCCTGGGTCAATTCCGCTTCGCCATAGCCGGTGCGCACCAGGATGGTTTTGGCGCCGATGGCTCTGCCCAGGCCGATGTCGCTGGCTTTATCGCCGATCACCACGGCGGTGCGCGGGTCGAAGTGCCAGTCGGCGGCGGCTCGAAGCGCCATGCCGGGGCGGGGCTTGCGGCAATCGCAGCCGTCTTCGGGCGCGTGCGGGCAAACGTAGATGCCTTCGAGCGACGTGCCGGCCTGCGCCAACAATTGGAGCAAACGGGAATGAACCGCGTCGACAGCCGCCAGATCGAAATAGCCCCGCGCCACGCCGGATTGATTGGTCAGCAGCAACCTTCCCCAACCGGCGCCGGCCAGGCGCTCTAAACCCGCGGCGGCATGCGGCAGAAGTTCCACGCCTTCGGGAACGGCCAGATAGTCTCTTTCCACGATCAAGGTGCCATCTCGATCGAGCAGCACGAACCGTCTAGCCGGCGCTTCCGTAACCTTCATATGCGCAAGCCACTAAATCGATCGGACCATCCAGCATCAGCTCGCCGTGATCCAACCAGATGGCCCTCCCACAGAGCCGCTGCACCATGCCGGCGGCATGGGAAACGCAGAGAATCGTCTTGCCCCGCCGGCGGAAATCGAGAATCCTGTCAAAACACTTGGCTTGAAACCCGCTGTCGCCAACCGCCAGCACTTCGTCGATGACCAGGACGTCGGGGTCGAGATTCACAGCCACGGAAAAGGCCAGGCGCATCACCATGCCGGTGGAATACGTTCGTAACGGCTCCAGGATAAAGTCCCCGATCTCCGCAAAATCCACGATTTGCTCCAGGCGCGCCACGGTTTGTTTGCGGCTGAAACCCAGCAAAGCGGCATTCAGGTGAATATTTTCGAGACCCGTCAAATCGGGATGAAAACCCGAGCCCAGTTCGAGCAGAGCCGCCACGCGTCCCTGGACCAGGACGGAGCCGCGATCAGGCGGCACGAGCCCGGCCACCAGGCTTAACAGGGTGCTCTTGCCGGCCCCATTTTTCCCCATCACAGCCACGCTCTCGCCATGCTCCACCTGAAAGGAAACGTCGCGCAGCGCGTGAAAACGCTCCACGCTGTCTTTCCAGGTGAGCAGCCGCTTGAAGTGAGAGCGGAGCAGCAGTTGCCCCATGTGCCGGTGGAACGTTTTCCATACCTGGCGGAATTCGACTGCCGGCTGCGAATTCATAGATAGTTATAAAACCTGGGACGAAGCCGCCGAAAAACGGCCCATCCCAGAAGAAACATCGCGACCGAGCTCAAGGTTGCTTTGAGCAGCAGCGTGGCGGCCGGCGCCGTCTGGTCGAGAAGGACGTTGCGCAGCGCCATTACCATGGCAGCCACCGGATTGTACGCATAAATCGCGTGGTATTTTGCCGGAATCCAGCGGAAGTCGTAGACAATCGGCACTAACCAGAATAGAACTACGTTGGCCGATTCCACCACATAGCGAACATCCCGCACATAGACGTTAAGCGCCGAAAACATAAGCGCCAGGCCCGTTACAAAGAGAACTTCGAGCGGCCAGATAGCCAGCAGCCAAATCCAGGAGCGATGAATTCCAGTCGCCGCCGCAGCCAGGAAAAGCAAAAGCAGAACCTGAGCGAAAAGCTGCAAACAATTGCCCAATACCGCGGCCACCGGTATGATTTCGCGGGGCACCGGCACACGTTTGATCAGGTGCGCGTTTTCGATCAGAGAAGTGGTGCCGTTCAGCCAGCAAATGGTAAAGACGTTAAATGGCACCAGGCCGCACATGACGAACAGCGCGTAATGGGGAACGCGATTGGGAAAAATCCGCGTGAACACAAACCACAAAACGCTCATCATGACCAGCGGATTCAACACCGACCAGAACACCCCCAGGGACATGTTGCGGTAACGGATCTTGAAATCCTTCAATACCAGATTCTCGATCAGATACCAATAATCCCCGCTCCAGTTCCGCATGGGCCGGAGGGGTGTCGAGCGATGCCCGGAGCTGGTTGGAGATGGTGTTCCCATGGTCGAGAATGGGCCGGCATTCCAAAAGCTGCCGGTCAAAAATACTGTTCCTTAGTGTAACCCAAGGCGCGGCCTCAAGCCCGCTTTACGCCGCTACGGATCGCATTTTGCGCGGCCGCCTCGAGCCGGACGAGCTTCTCCCGGGACTGGCTCTCGGCGTTGCGCAACAGCGCCTCCAGCCTCGGTTGCGCTTTGACGCGCATGAAGATCTGGTAAGCAAAAAGTCCCCGCGAAAGGCGAATGGCCAGGCGGTTCAGGGCCAAAAGAGCCCGGCTCATGAAGTTATCGCCGATCGCCAGCGGAAAGGGCGCCGGAATGCCGCGCGTTTCGACGACATCGAAACCGGCCTGCACGAGCGCCCGCCGCATGGACGCAAAGGTAAACAACCGGGTGTGCGTCACGTCCAGAATGCCGCGCTTGCCGTAGTTGAATTGGCCGCCCACCAGCATCAGGCGGGTCACCAGGCAGGCGACATTGCCGGTGCTTAGAATCACCTCAGTCGAAGGGCTGGCGCCCAGCGCGCAGTGCAACTCCTCCAGAAACGCTTCCGGGCGATTGAGATGCTCGATCACGTCCAACAGCAGGCAGACGTCGTACTGGCCGGGGCCGATCGGGGGTACTCCGTCGTTCAGGTCGTGAACGGCAAACTCGTCGAGAATTCCCGCCTGCACCGGAGCGACGTCCAGCCCCCGCACAAAGCAGCGCTTCTGGCTGCGCAACACCGCGCCCATGTAACCGCCGGCACAACCGAGGTCCAGAACCCGGGCGCCGGGCGCGACCCGGTCGCGCGTCATCGAGTGCGGGCTGGTGTAGTGGAGCTTCAGCGTATAGGGCGAATAGGTTTCGGGAGGCGCGCAGTCGAACCGCCGATCGTAGAAGAGACTCAGCTCCTGAAGCCTGGCTTTGATCGCCGTTCCGAGCACCTTGGCGGCGTAAAGCAGCCCGTTCACGCTCCGGATCTCATCGCCGGAATAGGTTGGCACGGGCGCCTCGCGAATCGGGCGGCCGGCAATCAGAAGCTGAATCGCCAACTCCGTATCGAATACGAAATCGTTGCTGTTCCGCGCGAAGGGAACAGCCCGCAAGGCCTCCAGCGTGTACGCGCGGTATCCGCACTGGAGCTCGCTGAAGGCGGTGTGCAGCAGCCAGTTCTCCAGGCCGGTGAGAATCCGGTTGCCCACGAATTTGTAAAACGGCATTCCGTCCCGAAGAGCTCCCCAGCGAGTGGTCATGCGCGAACCCAGCACCGCCGCGGCCTGGCCGGTGCGCAGGGGCTCCAAGAGATGGAGCAGGCATTCCGGCGGGTACTGGCCGTCGCCGTGCAGCAGCGCCACGAACTCGAACCCATTCTCGATGCCGTATTGATATCCCAGCTTTTGAATGGCGCCGTACCCGTCGCGCCGGGCATTAAACAGAACGCGAATCGGGAACGGCGTTTCCTGGCCGCGCCCCACGTTGTGGCTGTGGGAGAAGGTGGCATCGGCCGAGGCGTCGTCCAGAATCAGAATCTCCGCGTCGTATTTTTCCGCCAGGCGATCCGGAATCCGGGCGATGACCGCATCGATGGTCTTTTCCGCGTTGTAAGCGACCACGAAAATCAGCAGCCTGGGGCGGGTATCGGATTGGCGAGTGGGCTCCATGGACACAGCCTTCAGCTTTCAGCGCTCAGCTTACAGCTTACAGCAGAGCCGCCAAGAGCAATCCTGCATTCTGGCTTCTGCCCTTCCGGCTTCTTCTTTCGTGCTTTCATGGAAGCAGATGCCTGCCCCTCGGGTGGAACTCCGGGCCGTCTCCAAAACGTACCAGAACGGTGGCCAGCCAACGCCGATTTTACACCGTATCGACCTGAAACTGATGCCGGCTACGTTGACCGCGCTGGTAGGCCGCAGCGGCTGCGCCAAGACCACGCTCCTGAACCTGGCCGGCGCGGCAGGCAGGAGTGCCGGCACGAGTGCCCGCGCCACTTGCCAAGGAGTCCCGTGAGAAGTTCGCGCTAGCTGAAATCCTTGCCGTTCGAGACGCGTGAGCGAACGATTTTGAGAATTGCCTCTTCCACCTCGGGGATTTCGAGACCTGTGGAATCCAGGTACGCGGCGTCGGGGGCCTGGGCCAGCGGCGCGTCGGCGCGGGTGCTGTCGCGAGCATCGCGTTCGCTCATTTGGGCAGCCAGATCGTTCTCGCTGACGGTGCCGCCCTGGGCGCGGACGTCGCGCAGGCGGCGGCGAACGCGCTCGGGGGGTTGGGCGTCGAGGTAAATCTTGACGTCGGCATTTGGAAAGACGACGGTGCCGATATCGCGGCCTTCCATGACCACGCTGGTCCGCTCGCCGAGAGCGCGTTGTTTGGCGACCATGGCGCGACGGACGGCGGGAATGACGGCGATGCGGGAAGCGCCATCGGAGACTTCGGGCGTGCGAATGGCGTCGGTGACGTCTTCGCCATTGAGCCGGATGCGGCCGGGCTCAAGCTCGATTTCGGCGGCGATGGCGAGTTGCTCCATGCGGTGATGGTCCGCCGTATCGATATTCTGGCGCACCGCCCACAGCGCCACCGCACGGTACATCGCGCCGGTATCGATATAGAGAAAGCCAAGCCGATCCGCGAGGCGGCGGGCGATGGTGCTTTTGCCCGCGCCGGCGGGTCCGTCAATGGCGACTACGACGATTTTCTGATTCCCGTTAGCCAAGTGAGTAGAATATCAGGCGGCGAGGCTGAAACGTGCCCGCAAAGGCACCGGCGAACAAGATCGCCGGCGCTACTCGCAGCGGAGGGCGATGACGGGGTCGACTACCGTGGCGCGGCGCGCGGGGATGTAACACGCCAGCAGGGCAATGGCTCCCAACAGCAGCGTTACCGCCAGCAGAGTGAGCGGATCGGCGGGGCGGACGCCGTAGAGCAAGTTGGCCATGAAGCGCGTCAACGCCAGGGCCGCGGCTAGCCCTGCGGCCATTCCGATCGCTGCCAGCTTCATGCCTTGGCGCAGGACGAGCCCGACGAGTTCTCCGCGGGAGGCTCCCAAGGCCGCGCGGATTCCGAGCTCATGGACGCGGCGCGTGACTGCATAGGACATGACGCCGTAGATTCCGACCGCGGCCAGCAGGAGCGCGGCGGCCGCGAAGATGATGAGCACCAGCGTGGTGAAACGGCGCTCGGCAAGCGAGCTCGAAATGATTTGCTCCATGGTTCGGACCGCGTAGATGGGTTGATCCCGGGTGGGACCGGCGACTTGTGCGCGAACGGCAGGCACGAGGCTCAGGGGCTCGAGTCGCGTGCGCAGGGTGAGCACCAGACCCGCCACAGCTTCCGACATGAACTTGTCGGGTACCTGCCAGACTGGGAAATAGACCTGGTCTCGTGTCTTGGCGGTATCGTCGGAATCCAACCCCCAATGCTTCACGTGCCCAACCACGCCGACGATTTGGACCGGGCCCAATACGATGAGGCTGATCTGGCGGCCGATCGGGTCCTGACCAGGAAAGATGTGCCTTGCCAGAACCTCGTCAATTACCGCCACCGGGGGCGATGCCAGGTTGTCGCGGTCGGTGAAAAACCGTCCGCGCTTGAGGGGAATTTGCATCACGCCTGGGTAGTCGGGAGTGACGATATAGAACATCGTCAACATCGTCCGGTCTTGAGGCGGCTGCGGTCCGGTGCCCGGCCAGAAGGAGATCTCGCTGTCACTCTCGCTGAGAGGAAGCACCGATGTGATGGCTGCCGAGTGAACTCCCGGAACCGCAGCCACGCGCCCGAGCAATTGCTGGTAGGCAAGCCGGATGGCCGGCGGGCTCGCCATCACCTGGGGCGACAGGGCGACCTCGCTGGTCAGAATGTTGCGCGTGTTGAATCCGGGATCGACCTGCCACAGCCGCCATACGCTCTGCATCATGAGCCCGGCGCCGGCAAGCAAGATGACAGCCAGGCCCATTTCCACGGCGACGAAGACGCCCTCCGCGCGGTGACGTCCGCCTCCAGCGCCGCGCGCGCCTTCCTTCAGCGATTCCTGCGGGTTTGCATTCGCGCTGTGAAAGGCTGGGGCGAGGCCGAACAAGACACCCGTGGCGATGGAAATCGCCAGCGTGAAGAGCATGACGTAAGGGTCGATTCCGATCTCCCCGGAGCGCGGCAGGCTACCGGGCGCGGCGGCCAGGACGAGGCTGGTGCCCCAGCGGGCGAGCAGCAAGCCGACCGTGGCGCCGCCCAGAGACAGCAGGACGCTTTCCGTCAACAACTGGCGCACCACACGCGCGCGTTCGGCGCCCAGCGCGGTGCGAATCGCAAACTCACGCCTGCGTGCCGTGGAGCGCGCCAACAGCAAGTTGGCCACATTGGCGCAGGCGATGATCAGCACAAACCCGACGGCGCCGACGAGCAGCAGCAGCGTGGGGCGGATGTTCTGCACCATGTCGTCCTTCATCCGGACCAGCTTCGCCCCGTGCCCCGCATTCGTCTTCGGGTACTGGCGGCCAAGCGCTCTGCAGATGGACGCCATCTCGGCCTGCGCCGCTTCGATGGTTACGCCCGGTTTGAGGCGGCCGAGGACCCCGAGTCCCGCGTGCTCCTCCCGAGTGCGGAACTCGACCGAGTTCCATTGCTCAATCGGAACGTAGACCTTGGCATTCTCGCTGAAGCGAAAATCGTCCGGCAAGACACCGGTCACGGCGCAACGGACGGCATTCAGGGTGAGCGCCTTGCCGAGAATGTTGGGGTCGCCTCCGAACCGCCCTTTCCAGAACCCGTAGCTGAGCATCACCGCGCAGGCACCGCCCTGGCGGTCTTCCTCAGGCAGGAAATTGCGTCCTAGCATTGGGATGACGCCGAGGACCGGGAAGAGGCTCCCCGAGACGTACTTAGCCGAGAGATGTTCGGGTTCGCCGGCTCCAGTAAAGTTGAAGTCATCGCTGCGGTAGGCGCCCATGTCTGTGAAGGAGCGGCTTTCGCGGCGCCAATCGAGATAATTCGGGTACGCGACCGAGGCCTCACGGAACTCGGATGTGCTCTCCCAGATCTGTAGCAGCCGGCCAGGGTCGGGATAGGCCAGCGGCCGCAGAAGCACGCCGTTTACGACGCTGAAAATGGCCGTGTTCGCGCCAATGCCGAGCGCCAGCGCCAGCATGGCGATTACGGTGAAACCGGGGGCTTTTCGCAAGGTGCGGAATCCATAGCGAAGATCCTGCCCGAGACCGGCCAGCACACCTCCTTTGTTGCCCGCGCCCAAGACGACAGGCTCCGCCGCGTCCGTGCGTTCGACGGCGCGCAGTTCTCTGGCCAGCAGTTCGTGGCCGCCGACTTCTTCGAGCGCGATGCGGCGCGCTTCCGCCTCCGTCGCGCCTTCGTTTCGGAGCTCGCGGTACCGGTCTTCGGCATGCTGGGCCAATTCCTCGACGATCTCCGCCTCGCGGGCCGGAGCGAGCTTCAAGTTCGCCAGTTGCTTGCGTATCGGTTCGTTCCAGTCAGGCATTTTCCACTCCCGTGATGCGGCTGATGGCCTCGACGAACGTCTGCCAGCCCTGCCGCTGGGAAGCCAGGATTTTCCGTCCCTGCGAGGTCAGCCGGTAATAGCGGCGCCGGCGCTGGCCGCTTTTTTCGACCCAGCGCCCTTGAATCCAGCCGCGCTTCTCGAGGCGGTAGAGCAACGGGTATAGCGACGCCGCGTGAAACCGGAGAGCGCCTTGGGACCGCTGTTCGATGAGCTTGCTGATCTCGTAGCCGTGCCGAGGCAAAGCTTCCAGCAACGAGAGCAGGAGCAGCTCCGCGCTGCCTTTTTTCCATTCGCGATCAATAGCGTGGTCTTCCATATGTATTGCTGCTATATATTAGAGCGCGCCATGAGCCGGCGTCAAGGGGCAACCGCGGCAACGTGGAGTAGGCCTTTTGCCCTGCGCCGGTGCTGGCAGATTTCCGGGCTCGGAGTCCGTGGGATAGTTCGCCGCGAAATGCAGGCCAAAGGCCTGCTCCACGGGAGCTGTCGTATACTAACAACACTCCGGGAGGACGGCTTGAGACGGTTTTCGATCCTGATCGGCCTGGCCGCGGCCACGGCTCTGGCGCAGGGCAATCCGGCGGCGCGCGCCGCACGCGAGTGGCGGATCGCGCACGAGCGGGCGATTGTCGACGAGTTCATCGCGCTGTTGGCGATTCCCAACGTCAGCCGCGATCGCATGAACATCGAGCGTAATGCCGAAACCATCGCGCGAATGCTGGAGCAGCGCGGCGTAGCCTCCAGGCTGGTTAGCGCGCCGGGCGCGAACCCGGTGGTGTTCGGCGAAATCCGCACGCCGGGCGCCTCGCGCACCATCGTCTTCTATGCCCACTACGACGGCCAGCCGCTCGACCCGAAGGAGTGGGCTACACCGCCCTTCGAACCCGTGCTGCGCGACAGGCCGTTTCAAGACGGCGGCAAGCTGGTTGCGCTGCCCGCCGCGGGCCAGCGATTCGACCCGGAATGGCGCCTGTACGCCCGCGGATCGGGCGACGACAAAGCGCCCATCGCCGCGATGCTGACGGCTCTCGATGCCATCCGCGCGGCCGGTATCCAGACACGTTCCAACATCAAGTTCGCTTTCGAAGGCGAGGAGGAGGGCGGCTCGCCGAACCTGGAGCGGATTCTCGACGCCAACCGGGAACTGTTCTCGGGCGATCTCTGGCTGATGTGCGACGGCCCGGTCTATCAAACCGGCCAGCAGCAAATTGTCTTCGGGGCGCGCGGGGATACGGGCCTCGACGTGACGCTCTACGGCCCGCGCTATGAACTGCACAGCGGGCACTACGGAAACTGGGCTCCCAACCCGGCCATGATGCTGGCGCAGTTGCTGGCATCGATGAAGGACGCCCAGGGCCGCGTGACGGTGGATCGTTTCTACGATGGCATTACGCCGCTGACGGCGATCGAGAAGCGCGCCATTGCCGAAGCGCCCGAGATCGACGCGGGCTTGATGCGCGAGTTCTGGCTGGGTTCCACCGAGGGCGCGCCGGCGAAGCTCAATGAGCTGGTCACGCTGCCGGCGCTGAATGTCCGCGGGATGGCCAGCTCGCGCACCGGCAACCAGGCATCCAACGTGATTCCCGCCACGGCCACGGCCTCGCTGGACATTCGCCTGGTACCTGGCATGGACGCGGGCCAAACCGCCGGCCGCGTGGTGGAGCAAATTCGCAGGCAGGGGTTCTTCGTAACCGACAAGGAACCGGACGCCGACGTGCGCCGCTCTCATGCGAAAGTGGCCTGGGTGGTGGTCCGCGGCGGCGACAATGCCGTGCGCACCCCCATGGACCTGCCGATCGCGCAGGAGGTGATTCGCGTGGTGGAGAGTGTGCGCGGCCCAACCGTCAAGCTCCCGAATATGGGCGGCAGCCTGCCGCTTACCAGCATCGTGCGCCCCTTGGGTACGCACGTGATCGTGGTCCCGATCGCCAACCACGACGACAATCAGCACAGCTTCAACGAGAATCTCCGCCTCCAGAATCTCTGGGACGGCATCGAGCTCATGGCCGCGCTGCTAACAATGTGAGGCAGCACGCCGCAACCCCTTCGCGGCGATCCGGAGTGGCGCTTTCGCCCGCACTCGGCCTTCAGCCTACAATGGTAACTTCCGCATGCAACGATCCATCTCTCCCGCTACCTCTGTCTCCGGCGAGATTACTTTGCCGGGCGACAAGTCGATTTCTCACCGCTATGCCATGATTGCGGCGATCGCCGAGGGAGTCACGCGCATTCGTAACTATTCCACCGGCGCGGACTGCCACTCCACCCTCGGTTGCGTGCGGACGCTGGGAATCGAGGTCGCCGGCGTTGGAGCCGAATTCACCATCGAGGGCCGCGGCCTAGACGGCCTGTGCGCCCCGGCGGCCGATCTCGATGCCGGCAACTCCGGCTCGACCATGCGCATGCTCTCCGGCATTCTGGCGGCGCAGCCCTTCCGGTCGCGGTTGTTCGGCGACGAATCGCTGTCGCGGCGTCCCATGCAGCGCGTGATCGATCCATTGACGAAAATGGGCGCGCACATCGCCGCGCGCGACGGTAAATTCCCGCCGCTCGAGATCGACGGCGCTTCGCTCCACCCCATCGAGTACCGCCTGCCGGTGCCCAGCGCTCAAGTCAAAACCTGCGTCTTGTTCGCCGGTTTGTTCGCCGAGGGCGTAACCACGGTGGAAGAGCCGGTCCGATCGCGCGATCATTCCGAAATCGCCTTGCGCGAGTTTGGCGCCGAGGTCGCCGTGGAACGCGGGCGCATTGCGCTCACCGGCAGGCCCAGGCTCGAAGCGCGCGAGCTCACCGTTCCCTCCGATCTTTCTTCCGCCGCTTTTTTCATCGTGGCCGCGCTGCTCCTCCCCGGTTCGGAGTTGACCATCCGGGACGTAGGTTTGAACCCCACGCGCTCGGCCCTGCTCGATCTGCTGGCCGGAATGGGCGCCCACATCCGCATTCCTCGTCTAGAAAGCCGCAACGGCGAACTGGTGGGCGACATCGTGGTGCGCCATTCCACCCTCAAGGGCGGCGCCGTGGAAGGCGCCCTGACGGCCGCGCTGATCGACGAGATTCCCGTGCTGGCCGTGCTGGGCGCGGCTACCGAGGAAGGGCTGACGGTGACCGACGCCGCCGAACTGCGCATCAAGGAGACCGACCGGATTCGCACCGTGGTGGACAACTTGAGGCGCATGGGCATTGCGGCCGAGGAACTGCCGGAGGGCTTGGTGGTGCCGGGACGGAAGAAGTTTCGCGCCGCCGAACTCGATTCCCACGGCGACCACCGAATTGCCATGGCTTTCGCCGTGGCCGCGCTCGCCGCCGATTCCCGTTCGGTAATTCGCGGCGCGGAGGCCGCCTCGGTTTCCTTTCCCGAATTCTGGGATACGTTGACGCGCATCGCCCGATAACCAGGGCGCGAGCTGTCAGCCCAATGCAGAAGCCGCGAAAAACTGATTCGCCACGGATGAACACGGGTAAACACGGATAAGACCATACGCAGTGAAAGCCTCTTGGTTTTCTTATCCGTGTTTATCCGTGTTCATCCGTGGCTATATGTCTTCGCGCCTTTCACGCACACGGCCCTGCTGGCGGCTTAAAAGATACGCAGCGGCACGTCGCCCGGAGCGAACTGGAGACCGATACGGACGTCGTATATCCGGCGGTTGTACTGGGCAAAATTGTTGCTTCCGAACTGGATGGCCTCGGCGCCGGCGACTACGTGCACCGCTCGGGTCAGGCTCCGGCTCATGGATATGGACCCGACGGTGTCCCGGTACTCGCCGGGAATAATGGCGCTTCCAATCGTCTTACCGTCGTTCCAGGCTCCGGTGGCGCTGAAACTCCAGCGGCGGATCCCGGTGTAGGTATAACCGCCGGTAATGTTGGTCATTTGCGAAGTAAGGAAGAGGCCGTTTCCGGGAGTAACGGTGCGCCCGCCCGCCAGAAATGCCACGCCTTTGTTAAAGGTCTGCGACAAACGGCCGCTGGCGTTGGGCACGTAACTGGTGCTGTAATTCACCGAGAACTGAGTCGCGGATATTCCGAGAAACGCGGCGATGGCCGGGTCGATGGAAACGTTCTGCACGCCTTCGGTTTCGACCCTGAAGAAGCCGGCATACAACGTCAGTTCCAGGGTTCGGGTGAAGCGATGGGCGAAGGTCGCCGCGGCGCCGTTCATGTCGGCATCGTTGAGAATACGGGTGAAGCTGTAGTGCGTATAGTCGTACATGGCGCCAATGGTGGTGTTCCGGGTGAGCCGGTATTCCACGTCGGCGGTCGCCGACGCGCCGGTTACGCCGTACAGGGCCGTCGACCGCCGCCGGTTCAGATAACCCAGGCCGCCGAAGCTGAACGAGAGCCGCGCTGTCCTCTGGTAGATCAGGCTAGCCTGCGTACTGAGGTAGAAGGTGCGGTTATCGAAAAAGTCGGTGAGGGGAATGTCCAGCGTGGAGGGATCGAACGGAACCGAAGACAGCAGCCCCAGCGCGCCGTAGTCGAGCGAGAACAGGCCCGCTGCTTCGTTGAGGACCAGGGTAACGTGACGGGTGAACTGGTGGGTAATCCCAAGCAGCAGGGTTTGGTCGGTGTTGTCGTAGAACGTCGTCTTAAAGTAGTGAAAGACGTCGCCGTGATAATCCAGGCCAATTTTGGTATGTTTCCAGCTATGAACGCCGCTGATGCCGCCGGCGAACTCGATGGCGGGGCTGGAATAGTTGCCGATCTCGCCTTGGGAATTCACTGAGACGCCGGCCAATCCGGTGTCGTATACGCCGGTAATGGTCAGGTAGGGTCGAAAGTCGATCTGGTCCGCGGCCATGGCCGTGGGAGCCTCGCCGCGCGACAGAATTGCGGGTCCGGCATATTGTGCAAACGCTGGGACGGCTAGCCCCAAAATGGCGACCAAGCGCCGCATATCGAAATACATGTTCCTCCGTTTTCGCTTTTGAATGTCCATCCAGCCAAGCCCCTTTATTGTGCGCCTCGCGTAAGCAACATCGTCTTGAGGGTGTGGAAAACGATATAGATATCCAGGCTGACCGACATGTTCTTGATGTAATACAAATCGTATTCCAGTTTGGTAACGGTATCTTCGAGCGTGTCCCCGTACTTATGGTTGATCTGTGCCCAACCGGTGATGCCTGGCGGGACATAATGCCGCTGCCGGTAATAGGGGATTTGCTCGGACAAAGCCTTGACAAATTCCGGCCGTTCGGGGCGGGGGCCGACCAGTGACATTTCGCCCCTCAACACATTGAAAAGCTGCGGCAACTCGTCGAAACGAAGCCGGCGGATGATCCGGCCTACCGGGGTAATCCGCGGATCGTTCTTGGACGCCCACACCGCGCCGGTTCCGGCTTCCGCGTTGACCCGCATGGACCGGAATTTGTAAACCGTAAACACCTGGCCTTCCAACCCGACGCGCCGCTGCCGGTAAAGCACCGGCCCGGGCGAACTAAGCCGCACCGCCAAAGCCGTAAGCAGCATGAGCGGCGATGTCAGGACGATGCCGATCGTCGCCACCACCAGATTGAACACCCGCTGATACAGGAGGGTCTGCCGGCGCGGTTCCAGCTCCCCGGAGTAGATCAGTTGGGATGGGCGCAGCTCTTTCAGACTTACCCGGCCGGTGACGCGTTCATAGGCCGACGACACTTCTTCGATGGCATGGCCGCCAAAACGCAATTCCAGTAAGTCGGCAACCGGAACGCAATTGCGCCGCTCAGACATGCCTACCACAATCAAGCCGGGATCGGTCTCGGCCACAATCCGCCGCAACTCCGCCACCGGCCCCAACAAGCGCCCGGCCCGCGACGTTGATTCTACTCTCGGGCAATCGTCCACGTAACCCGCCACCGCCAAGCCCAATTCCGGATGTTCGACCACGTGCTGAGCCAAATCCTCGAGCGATTCGCTCCCCCCGAGCAGCAGCAATCGGGTGCGCCCCACCACCTTTAGCGCGTATGAGTTAAACGCCAACCGCCAGGCAAAAACGCCGGCCAGCGACAGGAAACACCCGGTCAGCATCAGGCGCAAGGGCGTACGCAGGTCGCGGCTGATGTAGCTGAAAATGCCCTGTATCAGAATGGCGGTGCCAATCGCCATGGAAAGCTGTTGCAATAGCAGAATTCGCGATTCGATCAGGTAATTCGAGTAAAGGTCTTGAAAATAAAGGCTTATCAGGATGCTGAGCAGGACTACGACGATGCGCATTAAGCCGCCGTCGTACAGCAGATAATCGGTTGGATCGACTTCCAACACCAGGTAGCTGGCTACTACGAAGGCAGTCAGCATGATGATTATTTCCGCCGCCAGGAGCGCCAGTGTGCCAACCGGTACGAAAACTCGAAACAAGCGGATCATCTAAAGAAATCAGCAAGATCGGACGACAACTCACATTATACTCGCGCATCTTGGCCGGTTTGCGTTCTAGGCGGGTCGGCGGGGTCCTCATGGTACTATCACGGATCGGATTATTAAACACCCATGCTCGTCAGCCGTGAATCTATGCCGGCCTATGTCGCCCCGTTTTGCGTTTATGTCGGTTCCATGGTCTTGGAACGGGTGTTTCGCATGGACGGGGCATGGCCGTATGCGTTGCGCTGCGGTTTCACGATCGCCGCGCTGGCGGTGTTCTCCCGCCGGACAATTTCGTTTACCCTCCGAAAGCCGTTTCTAAGTGCGGCGGTCGGTTTAGCGGTGTTTCTGGTATGGGTCGCGCCAGACCAGTTGTGGCACATTCGCCACCACTGGTTGTTCGAAAACGGATTGACCGGCGCGGCGGAAAGTTCCGTTCCGATCGCGCTGCGCCGGAACGCGGCGTTTCTGGCGCTGCGGGTAGCTGGCTCCGCGCTTCTGGTGCCGATTGTCGAGGAATTGTTCTGGCGCGGTTGGCTGATGCGCTGGCTGATCGCGGCGCGCTTCGAAACCGTGCCCCTCGGAACCTATAGCCGGTTGGCGTTTTGGCTCACCGCCGCGGTGTTCGCCTCCGAACACGGGCCGTACTGGGAGGTGGGACTGGTGGCCGGCATCGCCTACAACTGGTGGATAGTTCGCACCCGGAGCCTGGGCGACTGCATCCTGGCTCACGCCGTCACCAATCTGGCTCTCGGCCTGTTCGTGATTGGTTTCAGCCAATGGCAGTACTGGCTTTAGAGCCCATCTGCGGCGCGGTTGCTATCATGAATGTGAAGTTCGAATCGAAAGACGGGAGAGCCGTGAGTTTCCTCAAAAGCCGATACGCCATAGCGCTGACAATCGTGCTGCTCTTCGAGGCAGGCGCGCTCTACGCGGTTGCTTCGCGTCCCGAATTGGCCACCCCGATCGTTCCCCTAAGTCTTTTCCCTGCTGAATTTGGCGACTGGACGATGGTGGAGGATGCGCCGCTCGACCCGGAAGTGCTCCAGATGCTAAAGGCTGACGACACCATGAATCGCGTGTACGTCGATCACGCGCGCACCGTGGATGTGAGCCTCTTTATGGCATACTTCAAGACCCAGCGCTACGGACAGTCGCCGCACTCTCCCAAGAACTGCCTGCCGGGTTCGGGCTGGGAGGAAGTGGAAGTGGGCAGGCAAACCATCCCCGTGGCGGGATGGGAACGCCCGATTACCGTGAATCGCTATGCCGTCCAGCACGGCGACGAACAGAGCGTGACGCTGTATTGGTATCAGGGCCACCACCGCGTGATCGCCAGCGAGTTCGCCGCCAAATTTTGGCTGGTGGCGGACGCCGTGCGCTACCGCCGCAGCGATACCGCCTTGGTGCGCGTCATCGTACCGGTGCGGAACGGCGATCTGGGCGCCGCCACCCATATCGGCGTGGCTTTTATTCAAGCCGCGTTCCCGGTCATCCTGCGGCAGATGCCGCTTTAATGAGACAGGCTTCCGGGCCACGCGGGCGGCAAGCCTCATGACCTCGCTTTCGGTGACGCTGTTCTTGGCTTCGGCCCTGGCGGTAGCTTACGTTCTAGCGGGTTATCCGGTGCTGTTGGCCTGGTTGGCACGCCGGTTCGAGAAGCCGGTGGAACGCCGCGAGCACGTGGATCCGGTCACGGTCATCATCGCGGTGCGCAATGGAGAACGCTGGCTGGCGCGTAAGCTCGAGAGCGTTTTGGCCCAGGATTATGCCGCGGATTCGACAGACGTGCTGGTGGTTTCCGACGGGTCCACCGACGGCACCGAACGGATCGCGGCTTCCTATGCCGGGCGCGGCGTGCGCCTCATGCGCGTTCCTTTTGGCGGCAAACCGGCGGCGCTGAATGCGGCCGTGCCTCAGGCTTCCGGCGAGCTGCTGTTTCTTACCGACGTTCGTCAGGTTTTGCGCCCGGATTGCCTGCGCCGCCTGGTAGCGGCGATGGCCGATCCCACCGTCGGCGTGGTGAGCGGCGATTTGCGCATCGCCCGCGGCGCGCGTGAGGAAGAAGCCAACACGGGCCTGTACTGGCGTTATGAGAACTGGATTCGCGGCAACCTTTCGCGCCTGGATTCGATGCTGGGCGCAACCGGTCCCGTATATCTGGTCAGGCGATCGCTCTATGTCCCGATTCCGTCTAATTCCCTGCTGGACGACGTTTTCCTGCCGCTTTCGGTGCATTTGCAGGGTTACCGCCTGGTGATCGAGCCCGACGCGGTGGCCATCGACGAGCCCACCGATCTGGCCACCGAATTCCGCCGCAAAGTGCGCACCCAAGCCGGAATCATCCAACTCCTCGGCGCCTTTCCAGGCCTGTTCAGCGCGCGCAACCGCATGCGGTTTCATTTTGTCAGCTTGAAGATCGGGCGCCTGTTGCTGCCGTGGTTGCTAGCGGCGCTGCTCGTGACTTCATTTGGGCTGCCCTCGCCGTGGCGATGGCTGGCCGCGCTCCCGCAACTGGCGTTTTGGGCCCTCGCCCTGCTCGACCCGCTAACCGCCGATGGCGGCGCGGCCAAGAAGGTCACCGGCATCCCCAGGGCTTTTGCGGTCCTGGTATGGGCCGCCGCCTGTGCCTGGAAGATTCTGTTCGTCAGCCCGCGGGAGCTGTGGGTGGAGGCACGAACAACCAAAGCACTTTAGTTGCCTGCAGCTCCAGCCAGGCCGTGGCACTCCATCGCATTCAGGACAAGCACTACCCGTCCGTCGCCCATAATCGCGGCGCCTTGAAACTCTCTGCATTTCTCCAAGCCGCCAGCCAGTGGTTTTACCAGCACCTCCACTTCGCTGAGAAACTTATCCACCACCAGGCCGTACTTCGCGGCGCCTGCTTCGACGATGGCGACGGAAAGTTCCGGCTTGTTTGAGGGAGCGAGGCCCAACATCTCCGCCAGGCTGAATATGGAATAAATTGTTCCCCGGACCTGTGCGAGGGTGAGCCCGCGATACCGGTGCGCCTCCTCGGGTGGCACCTTGACCATGTCGCGGATATTACTCAACGGCAGGATATACTCCCCGGCGCCCGCTTCCAACAAAATGCCCTTTGAAATCATGAGACTAGTGGGCAGTCTGATCAGCAAGGTGGTGCCTCGGCCGAGTTTAGAACGAATTTCGATGGTCCCTTGCAGGTTGCGAACGTTACTGCGGACGACATCCATCCCGACCCCGCGGCCGGAAACATCGGTGACCTTTGCCGCGGTGGACAAGCCTGGCAGGAACACCAACTGGAACGCAGCCTCCTCGCTCATGCCGGCTGCGGCTTCCGGCGCAAGCAAACCCTTTTCGACGGCCTTCCGCTTGAGAGCGCCGGCGTCGAGCCCCCGACCGTCGTCCGTGACCTCAATCGCCACGCCGCCCGCCTCACGAACTGCCCGCAGGGTCAGTTGCCCGGACGCCTCCTTCCCTTTTGCCCGGCGTTCCTCCGGCGGCTCGAGGCCATGGTCGACCGCATTGCGGATCACGTGGACCAGCGGGTCGGCGATCTGTTCGAGGATTGTCTTGTCCAGCTCGATGCCCTCTCCTTCGATGACGAGCCGAACTTCCTTTCCCTGAGACCGGGCGAGATCTCGCACCAGGCGCGGGAATCTCTGGAAAACGGTCTTCACCGGCAACATCCGAATCGACATGACGCTGGTCTGGAGTTCGTCGGCGATGCGGGAGATGTTCGAACCAGCTTCCTTCAGCTCGTTTACGACTCCCGTGCCGTCCGCGCCGTCGCTCAGTTTCTGTGCGAGCAAGGGAAAGGCGCCGCGGGCAACCAGCAGCTCACCGACCACCCTCATCAAGCGGTCCAGCTTGTTTTGATCGATTCGAATCGTCGAAGGCGAGGCGGAAGCTTCCGGCTGGTCCGCCGCGGCTTTCGGTGGAGATTGGGCCGTAACGGTAGGCTCCGGAACCGGGCTGACGCCGCCGTGCGAAGATATGCGGTCCAGAACGGAGCGGGTCGTCCGGAAGGCGCCGCCCAGAACGGAGCGCTGTTCGCCGCTCAACGCTTCGCCGGTTCTCATGGCGGCATCCAGGATTCGGAGTTGCAGCGCCAACGGTTCTTCCAATTCCGGGCAGTTCCGGTACTGGGCGGCGGAAGACAACGTCCTGAGACCGCGCAGATAGGTTTCCAGAACCGGCCTTGCGGGCACGCCGTCATTTTCCATGCGCTGAAAACAACCCGCGATCATCTCGACGCACTGCGACGTCGTGTTGAAGAACGCGGCCTCCCGCCCATCCACCGTCTGGCTAACCGGGGCGCGATTGGCCGGGACTCCCAAACGATCGAGCAACTCCGGCGAGACCGGGCCGCCGGCCCCGTTGTGTGTGAGGTTCCCTAACAGGGTTCGGATCGCGTCGCACGTTTCCAGCGCGGTCTGGATCTTCTCGTCCGGAACCAGCCCGGCGGTCAGGCCGCGGAATGGGTCGAGAAGAGACTCCAGCGCGTGGGCCACCCGGACCAGCACTTGCAGCGGATGACTGTCTGTAAGGGCTGCGCCTTGGACGTGTCCCAACAGCAGACCCGCATTGCCCTTGATGCTGTGAACGCTCCGGAAAAGAGAATCGAGGTTATCCCGCGACTCAGGGTCCTCCTCCAATCGAAGCGCGTCTGTTTCCATCCGCTCCAGGTGGTCCTCGCACTCAATCTTGAAAAGTTCGAACGCATCCGCCGGCACGGAACCAAGCAGGGCCGCGGCCCCGCCTTGGTCCTCCACCAGCCGGATACGCACGTCGCACTCGTCTTCGACGAATACGAACACGTCCTTGATGGCCACTCGATCGCGGGCCGTGACCAGGAGGATCTCCCACCACAGATAGCAGTGCTCAGCCTCCAGCGAAGGCAGCCGCGGCACTTGGTCCGCATGAGCCGTGATATGGGCCTGCCCCAGCTCCCGCAAGTCGTCGAGCAGCGTCACCGGGTCCGCGCCGGAATAGAATATGTCGCGGTTCGGCTTGAAGGTGATCTCAAATGCGGCACGGTTGCTGGCGCTTGGCTGGGGCGGCTCGGGCCGGTCTGCCGGCGCTCCATCGGATACAGGCAGCAGTTTCGTGAACGCGCCGGTTACTTCCACCTCCCCCGGGACGGCTTCTCCTTCCGCCTTCTCCTCGAGGATCAGCCGGATGACGTCGCAGGCCTTGAGCCCGCAGTCGATACACTCGGGCGTTACGGCCAGACGTCCTTCCCGCGCCAGGTCAAAGGCCTCTTCCATCTTGTGAGCGAACCTGGCCAGGTGCGCAAATCCCGCGGTTGCTCCCGAGCCTTTGATGGTATGAATGGCCCGGAATACCCGGTGAACCAACGTGGAATCGCCCGGTGCCGCCTCCAGCGCCAAGAGGGCGGCGTCGAGTTCGATCAACAGATCCAGAGCCTCAGCCCTGAACGTGACGCGCATTTGCTCCAAAATGTCGCTTTCCATCGTTATCTACCTATGTATCCGTTGGGCATCAGCGCATCACCTTTTTCATCACCGCCAAAAGCTGGTCCGGCTGGAATGGTTTCACGATCCAAGCCGTCGCGCCTGCCGCCTTGCCCTCCTGTCTCTTCTCCGGATGCGATTCCGTGGTCAACAAAACGATAGGGACGAACTTGTACTGAGGCATCGCTCGAAGCTGGCGCGTGAACTCCAGACCGTCCATCTTTGGCATATTGATATCCGACAGGAACAGGTGCACCTCCTGACCAGTGAGTTTGGACAAGGCATCCAGCCCGTCCACGGCTTCGACGACCTCATAACCCGCGCCGCGCAGCACAAAGCTCACCATCTGCCGGAGAGTGGACGAATCGTCCACCGTCATGACGGTTTTCACAAGTCCTCCCGCCCGCCGAGCAGCTCGCGCCGCAGACCGCAGCGGTCCACCGCGCCAATCAAAACCTCCGACGGCCGGTCGAAGGAAAGCCTCGCGACCGTCTTGCGCAGCGAACACAGCAACTGGAGGATCGAGGTGTCAATGTCCTCTAAACCTTCGGTATCCACTCCGACGGGCGCCCCGGCTTTCAGTCCTTCCTCAAGCTTGGCGGCGAGGTCCTGGGCGTGCCGGATGGTGACCGCGCCTTCGAGTCTTAGAATTTGTACGTTCTGCTTTGTAACAATAGAAAAAGGCACCGCCTTCCCCCTCTTCTTTGCGCCTCACCGGGCCACCAGTACCATGCGAATGTTCTCGACCATCGCCTCCGGCGAGCATGGCTTGACTATATAAAGGTCCGCTCCGGCCTCAAATCCCTTGCTCTTGTCCCTGCCTTCGCTCTCCGTAGACACGATGATGATGGGAAGGGTGCGGTACTTTGCATCGGCACGTACCCGCCGGATGAACTCGTAGCCGTCCATGTTACTCATGTTGATGTCGGTGAGAACCAGATCGCAGAAGTTTGTGTACAGCTTTTCCAATCCGTCGCTGCCGTCCACTGCCGTAATCACCTGAAAGTGAGCTTGCTGCAAGACGTGGGAGTGATAGCTCCTGACAAACTCCGAGTCATCCACGATTAGGATCGTTTTCTTCGTATTCACGGCGCTATTCCTTCACATAAACCAGGTGGTTTTCAAACCGCTTCAGCTTAAAAGTCGTCGTCACACGCCCCACCGATTCGGAGTGCCCCAGGAAGATGTACCCTCCCGGATTCATGGCATTGTAAAAGTGATCTACGACCTGTTTTCGCGAGAGGTCGTCAAAATAGATTAAGACGTTGCGGCAGAAGATGAAGTCAAAACCGCGCATGGCGCGCATTGCCATGCGGTCGTGCAGGTTCAGATGAACGGTTCGGACCAGGGCGGCGGTTCGCCGCCGCACCACGTACTCATCACCGTCCGCCATCAGATATTTCTTCCTGTACTCGTCCGGAACGTCGGCGACGGACCGGTATCCGTAGCGTGCCTCTGTCGCCTTCCGTAGAATGTTCTCGTCAATGTCGGTCGCCACGATCTCGCAGTCCCAAGACTGAGCTTGCGGGAAAACCTCCTGAAGGATCATCGCCAGCGTGTAAGGTTCTTCGCCCGAGGAGCAGCCGGCGGACCAGATCCTCAAGCTCTTTTCACCGCGGGCCTGCTTGGCCGACAGCACTTCCGGCAAACAGTGATTGGCGAACGCCTGCAACTGGTCATACTCCCGGAACATGTAAGTCTCGTTGGTTGTGACCAGATTTGCCAGCGCTTGCATCTCGACACCTTGCGGGTCGGCATAGCTGACCAGGAACAGGTACTCCCGGGGGTCGTCTATACCCAGCGCCGCCATTCGTTTGGCCACCCGCGTTTTCAGGAAATAGATCTTCTTGTCATCGAAGTGCAGACCCAGTTTCTGATAGATGAGCTGGCTCAGACTTTGGAATTGCTCGACGGAGAGGTCTGGCATGGTGATCCGGTTAGCAGCCGAGCGCCTGCAAGACCTCCTCGTCCGTTTCCGCCTTCGCTCGCCAGGCAAGAACGTCCTCGAATTCAGGCCGTGCTGTGCCCCAAAGCGATTCCGCCGCCCCCAGGCGAAGCAGGCGCTCCGGGCTGGACAGGCAGGACACGAGAAACTCGTAGACGTCGTCACGAGTAGCCCAAAACCCTAGAATTCGCACTGCCTGATAGCGGCAAAGCTGTGGATCTCCGTCCTCTACCACCGTTCGTAAAGCCGGCAGCAGATCCTCGCCGGGGTCTGACGACGGACCGCGCGGATAAATAGCGAGCAGCGCACCGAGAATGGCGGGGCGAAGGTGAGGGCCGCGCGCAGGCAGCAGACTCGCCACTTCAGCGAAGTCGTTGACTGATCCGAGCGCGGCAATGGCTTTCAAACAAGACGCCAGGTAAAAGTCCGGCAGCGTTGCCAAATCCGGGAAACGGCGGCGAATGGCCACCAGCGAGGATTCACCGCCAATCCCACGCAGGGCCTCCACGCAGGCGGCGACCAGCATGGGATGCGCGCCGGGCTGGAGCAGATCCTCGATCCGGCTTCGGAATTCCTCTGCCCGTATCCTGCCGAGATTCTCCACGGCCGTGATCACCACGTTTGGATCCGCGTCGGTAAGCGCCTGCGCGTAAATGTCCCCTGCGTCACCGGCCGGAATTCCGCTCAAAACGTCAAGCACCAGTTTCCTTACATCCTTGTCGCCGTTTCGCATGACCGCGTTCAGGAAGGGAATCGGCCGTACGCCTTTATGGCGCAGCACGTCCACAGCCTGGTTGCGAATCTGTGGATCTTCGCTTCCAAGCAACCGTATGGAGCCCTCGATGGCCACGTCCCCATCCATTCGAATCAGGGCTTGGAATATGGCGTCACGTACGGCGAGCGAAGGCTCCTCATCCAACCGCTCCAGGAGAGCCGGCACGCCTTCCGGGTGGTTCCAATATCCGATATCCTCGGCGGCGTAAATGCGCTCGGCTTCGTCGCTCGAATTCAACTTCTCCACATAGTCCGTGAGCGGGCTCATTCGGTAGTCCTCCTAACGGCTTTTAAGATCTCCCCCGCGACCTGGTGGCTGGGCGCTATCACGCACGCCCCCCCTCTTTCGACAGCTTCGCGGGGCATTCCGTATACCACGGCTGTCTGCTCGCTCTCGGCAATGGTGTGCCCACCCGCCTGCCTGATCGCCACCATCTGGTCGGCGCCGTCGTCTCCGATGCCGGTCATCAGGACGCCGACAGTGTCCGTGCCGTAAATCTTCAGAACCGACTCCATCATCACGCCCACGGAGGGCACGAAGAGCGTCGCCGGCGTGGTTGGCGTGCGAATGACCACCTCGCCTGTCATCTTGCGGTGCAAGCACAGATGCATCCCGCCCGGCGCCACATAGCAGACGCTCGGCTCTACCGGCATGCCCGAACGCGCTTCCACGACCTTGAGCGCGCAGCGCTCGTCCAGCCGTTTGGCAAAAGATGCAATAAAGGCGGGCGGCATGTGCTGGACCAGGAAAATGCTGGCGGGCACGTCCGCCGGAATCTGCGGCAGCACGTCCTGTAGTGTCGCCGGTCCACCGGTGGAGATTCCGATGGCTACGGCCCTCTTTCGGGTGATGTTGTCAAACGTCATGGGCACTGGCGGCCGGACGACTTTCCGGCGCTCACGGTTGCGCTGCAAGCGGTCAACGATGCCTCGAGACGCGGCGGCCTTCAGCTTCGAGATCAGTTCGTCCGCCACGACACCCAAGTTGGACGAGACCGTGCCATCCGGTTTGGCGACAAAATCGAAGGCCCCCAACTCAAGACACTCGAAGGTAGTCGCGGTACCCTGCTGGGTGAGTGACGAAACCATGACGACGGGACAGATCTTCTCCTGGAGGATCATTTGGAGGGCCGTGATCCCGTCCAGCTTAGGCATGTTGATGTCCATCGAGATGACATCGGGCCGCAGTTCCCGCGCTTTCGATATCGCGTCCTCACCATCCCGGGCGAGACCCACCAAATCAAGGTCGGCCGACGCCGCGATGATTCGTTTCAAGTTCTGCCGCATTAAGGCGGAATCGTCCGCCACAAGTACACGTGTTCTGCCCATTGATTTGGATGGCGCCGGGGCCAGGGGAGCCAGCCCCGGTTGAGGGTTCGATCTAGGCGGTGACTTCGGAAAGGTGCGCCTGCTCCTGCCGGGAGAGAATCCTCTCCACATCGAGCAGGACGATCATGCGCTTACCCGCATCCACCTTGCCGATTCCGGAAATGAACTGTTGATCGATTCCGGACCCGATCCCCTCCGGCGGCGGGGCGATGTCCTTCCTGGCGAGGTTCAAGACCTCGCGCACGGAGTCCACCACCAGGCCCGTTTTGACGCCGCCCAAATCGACGATGATGATGCGCGTACGGTCGTCGGACGGCTTGACTTCCAATTCGAAGCGCTTCCGTGTATCCAACACAGGGATAACTTCCCCGCGTAGGTTCGTGATTCCCTCGATGAACTGCGCGGCCTTCGGCACTTTGGTGATCTTGGCGAGGCGGTCGATCTCCTGAATTTGCGAAATCGGGACGCCGTATTCCTCCGCGCCGAGCATGAACGTGACCAGTTGCACTTCGCTCAGTTCCTGCGCGCCCGAGCCGGCTTTTTGGATTTCGCCGGTCTTGTCCTCTTCGACGGCCTGCACCGAGGAGTTCTGCACATCCCGCAGCTTCTGGTCCTTCATCAGGTGGGCGACGTCCAATAGCATGATCAAGCGCGAGCCGTCATCGAGTTTGGCCACGCCGGAGAGCTCCATCCCGCCATTCGATGTAATCCGAGGCGGCGGTTCCATCAGGTTCTTGGGCACGTTCAGCACTTCGTGAACATGATCGACGACCAGTCCCAGCACGAAGCCCTCGGCATCCACCACGATGACGCGCTGGTCTTCCTGGATATTGTGAGCGATCTGCTCCTCAAACCTGAGCAAGGCGGCGACCGTTTTCCGGCCGCCGGATAGGGCCTCGGCAGCGCAGACATGCGCGGCCTCGCGATCACCGCGTTCCTGGTGCTTCGCAAGGAGCTGAAGTTGCTTGATGACCATTTCGTTCAGCCCGCGCGCCTGCGCCAGTGTCTCCATCAACGCCTGGCTGGAACTGTTAGTTTCGGCCAGCCACCCGCGAAGGTGCTCGGTCACGGAACCGCCCACCTTCGGCTGCGAACCGTCTGCCCAGGCTTTTTCGGTCTGGTCTATCCAGCGCTCATACTCCTCTCGCAACGGCCGGCAGCTATCGGCGAATTCATCCGCAAGCGATCGCTGCTGCAGCAGCCGCCGCAGGTCGATGACCGGGAGAATCTGCCCCCGAACGGTCAGCACTCCCAATACGTAGTCGGGAACATCGGGAACCTGGTTAGGAGTCTGTACCCGCAGAATCTCCCGGACATGCTCCATGGGAAATGCAAATTCCTCTTTCGCGATGCGAAAGGTGACCAACTTTTGGACGTCAGCTTCGGTACTGCCGGATTTGTCCGACGACCCGATACTTCCGGTTTCCGAACCCGGAGCTGCGCGGTTCGCGGCAGCCGTCTTCCGCGTGACCTCGATTTGGCAGACATGGGCCGCATTCAAAGCCATAACGATGCGCTGCCCTTTATCGAGTTTCACGACCCCTTCGAGGTAATCCGAGGACGTTCCGCGGATCGCCGCCGGGGGTGGTTCAATTTCGCTGCGCAGCACGCGAGTCACCTGCTTGACGCGATCCACGCGCAAACCGGTCTTGACACCGTCAATATCGACGACCAAAACACGGGTGCGGTCGGTTTCCTGGGCCCGCTCCATGCCGAAACGGGTGCGCATGTCGATGACTGGCAGCACGACACCGCGCAAATTGGCGATGCCGTCCACGTGGGCCGGCGTGCGCGGAACTTTCGCCATCTTGGGAAGGCGAATGATTTCCTGTACCGACATGATGTCGAAACCAAACTCTTCGTCCTTCAACAGGAACGTAACGAGTTGGCTTTCGTCCTTCAGGCCGCCGGATGACTGTAGGGTCTCTTTTTCCATAATGGACCTCCTTAAACGCGAGCGCTCTACCGGCTACCCGTTTTGCAGTTCATCGGCCTGCGAGGCGATATCCTCGATGGCCTGGGCAATCTCCTGGGCGGCTTTCAGCCCCTGCTCGGAGGCACCGGCCGCTTCCGTCGAAGCGCGCGCGGTTTCTTCCGCGGCAGCGGCAATCTGCTGGCTGGCTTTGCCCGCCTGTTCGAGTCCGGCGGCTACATCGCCAGTGCCTTTTGAGATTTCCCGGATGTCCGCCACCACAATGTCGGACTCACTTTCAATCCGCTCCAGGTTCGTCGTCGAGATTTTGGCGCGTTCGGCTTCAGCCCGCCCTTTGCTGCCGGCCAGTTCGATATCACCGGCGACTTTTGTGATCTGGGTCTGAACGTTTTTGACCAGGTCTTTGATTTTGTCTGCGTTTTCGCTGCTTTCGTTTGCGAGCGAGCGGATGTCTCCCGCCACCACCGAGAAGCCCCGGCCGTATTCTCCGGCACGCGCGGCTTCGACATTGCCGTTGACGGCGAGCATCTTGGTCTGAACCGTTACCATGACGATAGCGTCGACGATCTTGTCGATCCGGCGCGTCCGCTCCTCCAGTTCCAGAACATTCTTGGCGGATTCGGCGGCTGCTTCGGCGCTCTTGACGATGTTGACGATCAAGGCATCCACGTTAGCCTTGTTGCTGGTCAGGAGTTTGCGCGTGGCGACGGCTTTCTCGACGCCCGCTTCGGATTGCTCCGCCATGGTCTTCGCGGCCTGCCGCATCTGAGCACCCAGGGCATTGGAGGCTTCCGCCGCCTTGGCCTGCGCGCCAGCCGCCTTGTTGATCTGCTCAATGGCAGTAGAGATTTGCTGCGAGGAGGATTTTAGTTCTTCAGCGTTGGACGACAATTCCTCGGCCGTGGCGGCCAATTCCTCGGCCGACTTCTGGGCGTTGGTCGAAGTTTTCAACGCCTCCGCCATTTCCGCTAGCGAGCGGGCCGCGTCGCCCATCTCCGAGTACGCTTTGGACTGCTCCTGGGTCGATTTTTGGGCTTCCTGGCAGGCCGAGGTCGCTTCCTCGGAGGCCGCTGCTATTTCCTCTGCGCCTTTCAGATACGTCTTTGCGCCAGCCAGCGTTTCCGTAGCGTTCTTCTGCATTTCGCCGCAACTTACCCGGACGTCTTCGTAGTCGATGGCGATCTTGCCCAGATCCTGGGTAATGACCTTGGCCTTTTCCACTTCCTCGCGGCCCTTTTTGCCGGCCGCTTCCGTGTCTCCGGCCACCACTTTCACCTGATTCTGAATTTCGTTTACAACTTCCTGGATGCCGCGGGCGCTCTTTTCGCTGATCTCAGCGAGATTGCGCACTTCATCGGCTACTACGGCGAATCCCTTGCCGTGTTCCCCGGCACGAGCAGCTTCAATGGCGGCGTTCAGGGCCAAGAGGTTGGTTTGATCGGCAATCCGGGTCACGGCATGGACGATCTTGCCAATCTCCTCGGACTGGCGCTCCAGTTCGCCAATCATCTTCGCGGATTCGAGATTCCCATCGGCGGCGTCTCCCACTCCTTTGATGATGGCCTCTACGTCCGCCGTGGTTGACTTGACGAGCGCTACCACTTCGTTGACCCTGCGCAGGGATGCTTCCGCGCGGGCATTGGATTTGTCCGACGCCTTCTCGATCTGGTTTATCGCGGCGCGTGACTCCTCGGCGGCGGCGGACGCCTGGTCGGCGCCCGCCGCGATAGTGTGCATCGTCTTTTCGAGTTCTTCCACTGCGCCGGTAGCTTCGGCGATGGCGCTCGATACCTGCTCGGTTGCGGTGGACAGTTTCTCCGCCACAGCCTGCGCGCGGGCCACGGTCCGGGCGCGAGCCTTCTCCTCCGCCAGTTTCTTGGCGGTGAGGCGGCTCTCAGCCAGGTCGTCGCCGTGCCCATTGGGTTCCGCGGCCTTCTTCCCGGGCGGCGTTACCGAGCCCTTTTGCGGCCCAAGGCGGTTCATGGCGAGGCGGGTCGGCACTGCCGGCGCGCCGTTAGTGGGTGCTTCTGCGTTTTTCAACATTCCGTCTCCGGTGATCTGTTAGTCGGCGCACCAGCAACGGGTGCAATAGACCTTGAGCGGCATAGCCTCGACTACCCGATGCTCTGCTTTACTCGGTTTGTATATCGGATGAAGGCCGCGGGAACTTTAGCGGCGGGGGTAAATTCTGGCACGGAGGACTTGGCATGTTATCCTACGGCAGGCAGTTCAGGCCGCCACCTTGTCCGCGGGAAGGACGGCGTCCACCTGAATGAGTCGGTCCATTTCGCGATTCGAGTGAACTCTTTTCTGCCCGAGCGAGCGGACACCGGGCGCAGCGGCCGGTGCGGAGAGCGCGGCCAGGAAAGGAGCTCATTGTGAGAACGAACCTACCCACTCGCAAACTTCGCGAGCATCCGGATCTCCATCAACTCAAGCGGCAAGCCAAGGAACTGCTGGGCGGGTTTCTGGCTGGCGACCCCGGCGCCATCGCCGAGGTGAACGCGCATTACCGCGCTGCCGATTCCGCCACCTTCGCGCTGCACGACGCCCAGCTCGTGCTGGCGCGCAGCTACGGCTTTGACAGTTGGCCCAAGCTGAAAGCTTTCGTGGACGGTGTCACGGTCAAGCGGCTGGCGGAGGCGGTCGAGCGCGGCGATGTCGCACGCGTGCGCGCCATGCTCGACGTCCGCCCCGAGCTGGTGAATACGGACATGGCGGAGAACAACGAACATCGCGTCGTGCACTACGCCGTGATTGGCCGCGAGCCCGAGATGGTGCGGCTGCTCATGGAGCGCGGCGCCGATGCCCGCAAGGGAATCTACCCTCACCGCGACGCTACCACGGCTCTCGCGCTAGCCAAAGAACGCGGTTACGGCGAGATTGTGGCCATCATTCTTGAAGGTGAGGAGAAACGCCGCGCGACGCTTGGCGGACCGCATGCCATCCGCACCACGGCGCCGGACGAACTCGCCGAGGCGATCGCGAAAGGAAACGAGGAACGCGCGTTGGCGATGCTGGAAGGCCAGCCAGCCTTGGCTCACGCGTGCAACCGCAACGGGTGGACGCCGCTCCACGTGGCCGCGGCGGCCCGCAGCGAGGCTCTGGTTCGGTGCCTTGTGGCGCACGGCGCCGATGTGAACCGGAGTGGCCCGCGCGACCGGACGCCGCTCGATCGAGCCGTCGGCAATCCATGGAGGAACGGCGGCAGCGTGAAACCATTCGAAGACTTGGCCGGGGTGCTTCGCGAGCATGGCGCCGAGCTCACGGCCCGATCCGCGGTGGCCCTCGGCGAAGCCGCGTGGTTGCGCGCCCGGCATGTGGAAGGAGCGCTGGCGAATCCCATCGAAGACTGGGGCGGGCTGCTTACCGTCGCCGTGCTGTACGACAAGCCGGAGATTCTGACGCTGCTTCTCGATCTCGGATTCGATCCCGACGAGCGGGTGCGGCTGGAAGCGTTGGATGAGGTGTTGTACTCGCAGGGGATGCCGCTGTGGCATTGTGCGGCAACCGGCAGACTCGAAATGGCGGAGCTACTATTAAAGCGCGGAGCGAATCCCAATGTGCATGTATATGCCAGCGGCTCGCCCGTCTACAGCGCTTACCGGCAGGGAAACCGGGCCATGGTCGAGCTGCTCGAACGCTATGGCGGCGTGGTGGATCCGATAACGATCGGGATCTTCCATGAGCGAGAACTGGCGAAGCGGATGCTGGCCGAGGAAAGCGCGACTCGGCTCCCGGCCGGAATCTTGGAGGGCCAGACCGTGGCGGAAGATCTTTTGCGCGGCGCCGCGGAGGGCGGCGATGCCGAGATTGTCCGCATGGCTCTCGAAAAGGTCGATTGGACCCGCGACGATACCCGCTGGTATTGGATTCTGATGCAAGCGTTGTGGTCCGAGAATCCGGAATGCTTCGGCCTGGTTCTGGGGCGCACCAACCCCAACCTGTATCATCCGCGATTCCGGCGCACCATCCTGCACGACGTTGCCGGATTGCGCGGCGACGAAACGGCGGAATCGAGACCGGCCATGGCGGCGATGCTGCTGGACGCCGGTGCCCGTATGACCGAACGCGATGGCGTTCTCAAAAGCACGCCGCTTGGCTGGGCATGCCGCTGGGGCCGGATCGAGCTGGTGAAGCTGCTCCTAGAGCGCGGCGCGGACCCGGTGGAGGCCGACGCCGAGCCCTGGGCGACGCCCAAAGCGTGGGCCGAGAAAATGGGGCATGCTGCCGTGCTCGAGCTGCTCCGGCAGCATGGCGGAGCCCAAAAACCCTTGCAAGCGTAGCGCTAGGGCAAGGTGTCAGAGGTCAAACAGCTCATAACGCACGGCTGCGGGTTTGTTCCCTGAGTTTTCAAGTATCAGATACCAATCTGGGCCAAAACCTTTCGGGATGTTAACTTGTGCGTCAACGAGTTTAGTGGAGGCAAAACCGATACCTCCATACTCGCGCCTTCCGCTCCTCCAGGTCTCTAGATCAGACTCTTGGACGATATAAGCGTCGATCGGCACGTTTGCTTCTACCTCGATTCCCAGCTTCTCTTTCCGTGGGGTGGTAGAGTACAGGAACTTTTTGTATTTGCGGGGATTAATCAGAGTTACAGGCATTATTTCGCCCCTTGGTCCTGCGCCGGAAGTACGTCCTCTTCGTCCGGCTCCCCCTGTATTTTGGGGGCCTTCGGGAAAGTCATCCCCGCCGGACCCTTCTCGATCCGGCCAAGAACCTCCCGAATCGTTCGGTAGAACAGCAAAACGAGCAACAGAAGGCCGAGTTGCCAGTGGGTGCTCATGCCTCCCAGTGTGTGAGCCAGCCTCCCTTTCTGGTTGTTCAGAGCTCCAAACATCACCCACACCGCGAATAAGCCAACCGCAAGCCATACGGAGGAAGCAATCAAAAAGACGTTCGCCACTTCCAGGAACCTTAGGAGATCGTCCGTCTTGTCCTTCTTGGGTGTCGGTGACATCAGTGTTGTTGTCCTGCGTTATTATAAGGCTGCGGTCAGGCCTCTCACTCTAGCTTATTCATGCGAGGTCGAGTTGTCCGTCCGTTTCCGCTGCTGCGTTTTCAGTTGCCCCCGCAGCTCGGCGAGAGAGCGCTCCAGCTTGCGGTTCCGTTCGCTCTCGGCCTTAAGGTCGGCCTCGAGACGCGTCGCTTCGACGGCCAGTTCGTCACGCTGTTGGCGAAGGTCGGCATCGTCCCCAGCCGCGCCAGCGCCCGCCAGCGGCCTGCCCAAGAAACTACTGGCTTCCTTCAATGGAGCGGCGCCCGGACGGTCGATTGTGAGCGCCACGTCCACCTCCCCGCTCGCGCGCGCGTAAGTAAAAGAGCCTGATTGAAGATGCGCCGGATCGAGCGTAACCGAATGAGGAGCGGCGCTTCCGTCCACAATATCCAGCGCGCCGCTGGAGGCGTTCGCCATCGCCGCGGCGTTCCAGCGAATCTGCAATTGACCTTTGTCGTCCAGCAGATTCAGTCCTAGCGAAGGCCCGCGCGCGGCAGTGACAGCCGAGCTTCCGCGCGACCCCACCAGCCGCGGCAACCATACTTGGCGCGTCTCAAACGCCACCGCGCCGATCGCCATTCCCACCGCTACCGAAAGCAGCAGCCGCAACCAGCGCCACGAGCGTCCCTCCTCCGGTTCGTTTTCGAGAAAGCTGGGTATGCCGAACCCGCCATTGGGCTCCGAGAATTGGCTGATGGCAACTTCGCCGGCGGCGTCCGCATGTGTCGAGTCGTCGTTGGCCGGCTCGGCCGATGGCACAGTCATGGACGCCGCCATCGGCGCCGCCTTTGCCGTGCCCGTGGAGTAACCCGCAGCTTCGGGCGCCGAATTCATCTCCGGCAGCGGACGCAACGGCAGCGCCTCCAGCGCAAACTCCGCCGCACTCGATTCCGCGCGAATCGCCCCATTTGCATCGCGAAAGAAGAAACCCGCGCGCGTCGGATTGTAGGAGTGCGGCTTCAGAACCAGCGCCACCTGCCAGCTTTCCGGGAAATGCCGCCGGTAGATGTCGAGGTCCTCGTCGGAAAGGAAAATGTCGCTGCGCGTGTGCGAATGGTACCATCCCACGACGTGCAAATCGTCGCTGGCAGCCGCCTTTATGAGTTCCGTTAAATTGCTCTCATCGCGCGGCGAAAGCTGGAACGATGGCCCGTAGCAGTGCTCGCATGCCAGTTGCCGGTGATCGGTGATCGTGACCATGCCATCCCGATTCTGACCGAGCAGAATCCCGCCAATCTCCGCGCCACCGCGCGGCAGGGAAAAGAACGCGTCTACTACCGCCAGCCGGATATCATCCAGCACTTGCGGCAGGTACTCAATCCGAAACGGACAATCCGGTACACTCCAGACCAGGAGCGCGTCTTTACTCATTTCCATGGTGCACCGGCGCCATGCGCCGGTTAACTTATTGTAGGCGATTCAGTGCGTTCACGCGCCGGGTCGCGGAATCGCCGGAGGAGCCGGCGGGCCAATCGTCAGGTCCTGTTCCGAGGTGTGGTGCGCTTCAATATGAACGGTTTTCGCCTCGGTGAGGTAGGGCCGAATCACCGCGGGGTTGGCGTACTCGATCTGGGCGCTCTCCACCCGGACCAGGTAGTAATCGCCCGCGCGCACGTCGAGGAAATCGAAGCTGCCGTCGCTATCCGTCTGGAAGAGGCGATACGCGCTGCTGTCGTCAGAATTCTTCACCGGCGCCAGCACGACGAAAACGGCTCGGACCGGTCTGTCGCCATCTTTGACGAAACCCTTCAGGCGGCCGGTTTCATCGCTGGCAATGATATTCAGCCGGATCGACGCTGCTTCGGCCACGTCGATGGCCCCGTCCCGCACCTCCGCCCCTTCCGCAGTGAGGCTCGAAACGAAGTAACCGTCAGCGCCAACGATGTACGCCCGGTACTTTGCGGGGACTACGTTGGGGAAGGAAAAGCTGCCGTCGGCTTCCACCGCGCGAAGGAACGCCGCGGCTGTTTCTTCATTCACCAGGCGAACATACACCGTGCTGCGTGGTTTGACTGAGGGATTCCGGAACGAGAGCGTGCCGGTGAATCTTGCCATCGCCTGAGGTGTAAGATCGACCGTCGTTTCGGCGCCGGCGATGTCGAGAACCTTGCGCAACGATTGGCCATCTCCGGTGAAGCGGACGATGTAGCGTCCCGGCGGAACTCCACCGATAATTTGCGCCGGCTGGCTGCCGGCCGCTTCGGGGTGCATCACTGCCGCGTAGGTCTGTTTCACCAGGGTCTCGACGCCGTCGATGCCGTCAGCATAGAAATAAACTCTGCCGCTGCACCGTTCAGAGCCGGTGCAGGACAGATGCACGTTCGTGCCGGAAACCGCGCGCAGGGTGAAGTTCGCCTCAACTTCGACTCCTGATTTGACCGTTATTGGGGCTGCGCCGCGCGGGTCCGTGGTGTTCGGATAATAGGCAACGGCATAGACGGACGATGTCGCGGCGCTCTGGAGGAGAGGAACTCGCTGAAAACTGTCGTACCAAGGCTCGGCGCTCACCGCCAGGTAGTATGTGCCGGCAAAAAGCTGCTGGAAGCGGTAGTTTCCCAGGTCGTCGGTGTTGGCCCATGCGGCTGTTCGGGTGCGTTTCCGGCCCCCCTCCACTGAGGTCCGGATCAATTGCAACTGCGCCGATCCACCGGTTCGCCACGGTCGTCGATCACCTTTCCAAAAATCACGCCAGGCGCATGCCAAACGAACACCAGGTGAGCGGTGTCTTGATCAGGCCCTGTAATAACCGAGGAGCCGAAGTTGTTGGATGACTCCTCCCCGTAAACCTGTCGCCAGCCCTGCCGCTCCACGAACAGGCGCCATTTCCCGGCCGGAGCTTCAAACGAAAACCTGCCATCGGCCCCGGTGACGGCGGTCTGCTCCTGTCCGGAAACGGAAAGAACCACGCGCATCCGGGCTACCGGGGAGTGAGTTTCGCCATCCAACACCGTCCCGGACACTGTAAAAGTCTGCGCCGCGGTGGTAAATGCCAGGGCCGCGGCGAGCCACACTGGCTTCATTTGACCAGCCTCGTAAGAGTAACTTCGCTCGACTTGCCATCCTCGACGTGGACACTCACGCCTCCCGTCAGCGATTCGAGGAAGAAAGGATCGCGAAACTCGAGATCTCCAAATGTCGAGAAAGCGTAAGCCAAGTAGTCGCCCGGAGCGAGACTGGAGTGTTCAAAGACAGACTCGTCCGTAGCATCCTCAGAATGCATTGCGACTGTCAAAACCGGACCGGTTGTGGCCGAAAACGTCGGAACCAGCAACACGCCGGCCTGCGCGGGAAGGGGGTTCACTTTCAGCTTGCCTTCGATCATGCCGCCCCCCGGCTTAAGCGCAACCTCAATGAGCGCCGGCGCCACGCCGGGTTGAATGGTGAGTCGCGGGTTGGTGAGAAGATCCGTGTCGCCGGACTGAACCGATACAGGGTAACCGCCCTCGCATTGCAGCACGACCCGATATTCGCCCGAGAAAACGGTGCCAATCCTGAAGGCGCCGTTCGCATCGCCCCGTCCCATCTGCCCCACGTTTGTCCGGTGGCCGGGAGTCTTCAGCGAAACGCTACAGGCAGGAGTTAGCACGTCGTCATCGTTGACATCTTCATCGGCGACCGCGGCAGACCGCCTTTTCCCATTCGGCGAAGCGCCGATCGTTCGCACCGTGCCCGTCACGGTGACGGGAGGAGACAATGCCAGAGCAACTCCGCTAACGTCCTCGCCTTTCACGGTTACCGCCACCTCACCGCGCGCTTTCTGGCCCTGGGTGGCGCGAAGCGTATAACTGCCCGGAAGCAGGTCTTCGATCTCGAATTTTCCCGTGGTGCCGTCCAGCGCCGCACGGCTTGGCGTGGCATCGTCATTGCCCTGCAATAATTCGAACGTCACCGTTTCATGCGCCACGAAGTTCTTGAGCTCACCGCGAACCTTGAAGGCCGGTTGCAAGCTCAGGGTGAAATCCGCGCGGGCCTGAGTTCCCGCGGCGATATTTATGGCTGGCGCGGAACCGATATCGCTGCCGCCGAAGTAAGTGGGCGTAAAACTTTCCCAGGTATCGTGCAAAGGTGAGCTATTATCGCCGACGTACATATACGTCCCGCCGGCCTTACCCGTAAGCTTGACGTAGTACTTGCCCGGAGCCACGTTTCCGAAATGGAAAAGGCCAGTGTCGTCCGTGTTCTTGGTCTGCCGGATCGACTCGCTGCGGTCGCCGTCGATCACGTTGGCCACGATCAGCCTGACGTTGACGTTGCGTATCGCGTCGCCGTACTGATCCACAATCTTGCCCTCGATCACGCCGAGCGGCGCAAGTTTGACTTGCACGCCCGTCATGGAAACACTCAGTTCAACGAAACTGGGGCGCGTAGTTGCGGGGTCGGAAGGAACCATGAATCCGGGCTTCTGCGCCTGCAGGTTATACTGTCCCCCGGTGAGGCCGGTGAATTGAAACTCGCCGCCGGGTCCGGTGAACGCCGTTTTGAAGTTCAGTGCTTGGGCCGCATCCGGCAGAGTGGCGCCGGGCCTCTGCAATCGCTCGAGTTCGCCGGGGCTCGGAGCTCTTAAGGCGGTTACCAGAGCGTTAGCAACCGGCTCGCCGGTTTGTGAGTTCAGGACCGACCCGCTGAGCGAATAAGTGCCTTCAGTTTGCGCGCCCGCAGCCGCGGCGAACGCAATGGTCAGGGCAACCGCGTATAACCACCTCGCCTGCACTGTACCTGTTCGGAGAATATCACACAGATATCAAAGCGCCGCAAAAATCCGGATCGGCACTTACTTTTGGTACTATCCGGTTCGAACGGCTTAGCGGACAGCGCTCAGCAGTGCCGCTGCCCCAGCGATTCCGGCATCGGCGCCATAGCGGGCTAGTACCAGGGGGATCTCGCGGGCGCGGGGATTGATCGCCCATTGGGGAAGATCGGCCAGGATTTCGGGGAACAGGCCACTCATCAATTCGGCTACGCCGCCCCCAACGACCAAAATATCGGGATCCAGGATATCGACGAAGTTGCCCATCCAGACGGCCAGCAGGCGCGCCGTTTCGCGCAGAATGCCGGTCGCGAGCGGATCGCCCTCGCGCCAGGCTTGGCCGACGTGTTCGGTTCTGACCGCGCTGACCGCGCCGCCGGCCAGTTCGAGCAGTCGCCGTCCGTCCGCGCCGGCTGTACCCAGCTTTTCCTGCGCCCGCCGGGCGATGGCGGTGCCGGAGCACAGCGCTTCGATGCAGCCGCGCTTGCCGCAGCCGCAGCGAGGACCATTGTAATCGATGGTAACGTGCCCGCCCTCAGCCGCGCTCCCGGTGCGGCCGTGATAGATTTGCCCATCGATCACAATCCCGCTCCCGATGCCGGTGCCCAAGGTCGCGTAGAAGACGTAGCGGTAACCCCGCGCGGCGCCCCACAGCACTTCGGCCAAGCCGGCGGCGTTGGCGTCGTTATCCAGGCGGGCCGGAATTCCGAAAGCGCGCTCGGTCTCTTCGGCCAGAGGAAAATTGCGCCAGCAAGGAACGTTGGGAGGGTTGAGCACTATGCCGCTCGCCGGGTCAAGCGGCCCCGGCGAGCAGATCCCAATTCCGCCGACGGCGCCGCGCACACCGGGCTCGGCCGCAAAAATGCCTTCTACCGCCGACCGCACCGCGGAAAATCCCGTCTCCGCGTCGCCGCTCGAAATCATGGGCGCGCGGGTCTTCGTAATGATGACTCCGGCGGCGTCCACCAGCCCGGCGGCAACCTTGGTGCCGCCAACGTCCACTCCAATGGTCATGAGTCCCATCATGCCGATATCCAGCGAACGAGCATGGTAACACCAGGGGGGGCGCTTCTAATCTCGGCTCTTCTGCTCCACGGTGCCAGCGGCCGCGCCCGGCGTTCCCAGGCGACGCCGCATTTCGCGATAAAATGGCTGCCGACCGTCGGGTCCACTAGCGATAGCTAGGTTGGCGCCGGCGCTCCCACAATAGTCCTTTCGGAGCAGGGAAACCGTTTCCGCTCGACATCGAGATCCGACAGCACGTCGCGCAGCAGAACCCTGGCCCTGAAAACGCGAATCCTGACGCACGACCGGGTGATTCCGAGCTGCGCTGCCGTTTCGCTCTCGCTGAGCGATTCCACTTCGCGAAGGCGAAACACCACCCAGTATTTCGATGGCAGGAGGTGCTGTGCCGCCTCCAGGGTTTCCGCCAGTTCTTGCGTAATCGCCAGTTGCTCCGGCGTGCGGACATCCGCCGATAGGACGTCGAGGCCGTCGGAGCCGATGTTCCACCTGGTATTTTTGCTCCTGCGAATCTGGGTGATGGCCTCATGCACCGTGATGGCGCTCATCCAGCGGATGGTAGGCCGAGGCTGCCCGAAAAACCATCCTCGCTTCATAGGAGTTCTTTCGCATAGACGAAGTACGCCCAGCGGCGCGGCTGCCGTTCACGGGTGGATTCGTGGGCAACCGCTCCCTCCGGTCGCGGCTCGGAAACGACCGCACCGCCATGGGCTCTTTGAGGATCATAGGCTAAAGCCGGTGAAGTACTTTTCGAGAACCCATGAAAGGCCGCGCGTTCGGCGGGAAATCCAGACGGCCCCCGGCGTGCATCGGCGTAGAACGATTATGAAGCCCAATCTTTCTAAAGACACGCACTTAACCGGGCACGAGACGGAAATCCAAGAATATGGAACAGTGGTAAACCGTCCCTTATCGCTCGACCACAAGGTTCGCTTGGCCAACGTCGACGCTCTCAATCAACTTCTCGCCGACACGATGACCCTACGCGATATGTACAAAAAGCACCATTGGCAGGTCTCGGGCCCCACGTTCTACCAACTCCATCTGCTCTATGACAAACACTACGGCGAACAGGCCGGGATTGTCGATGCGCTGGCCGAGCGCATTCAGACCCTGGGCGGAGTTGCCATCGCCATGGCTCACGATGTTGCCGAGACAACGCGCATTGCCCGCCCACCCCGCGGCCGTGAAGACGTTACCGTGCAGTTGTTCCGTTTAGTGCAGGCTCACGAACTGATCATCGGCGCAACCCGCGAGGCGGCTCGCGCCGCGGCGGCGGGCGGCGACGATGGGACGAATGACTTGCTGGTTAGCGACGTTCTTCGCGTGAACGAGCTTCAAGTCTGGTTTGTATCCGAACACCTCGCCGGTGCAGGAATCGCCGACAAAGATGAAGAATCTGCACGTTCGTCCGCCAAAGCTCACGCCTAAGGCCGGCTCGTAGGGTTCAGGTATTGCCGGGCGCGCCCGGGATCCACTCGCATTGCCATCGGGGAGAATCTCAATGCCATACATTACCGTCGGGAAGGAAAACTCCGGAAACATCGATCTCTATTATGAGGACCATGGCTCGGGTGAGCCGGTTGTCCTTATCCACGGATATCCGCTGAGCGGAGCTTCCTGGGAGAAACAGATCCCGGTGCTTCTGGCTGGGGGTCACCGTGTCATCACCTATGACCGCAGAGGATTCGGCAAATCGAGCCAGCCAGCCCTCGGCTACAACTACGACACTTTCGCCGGGGATCTACACCAACTCGTGACGCAGCTCGAACTTCGTGATTTCGCGCTGGCCGGTTTCTCCATGGGAGGCGGCGAAGTGGCGCGCTACTTTGGGAAATACGGCTCGAAGGGCGTCAGTAAAGCGGTATTCATTTCGGGGGTCCCGCCCTTCCTGCTGAAGACGCCGGAAAACCCGGAGGGCGTGGATGGCAGTGTCTTCGAGGGAATCCAGAAAGCCGTGGCTGCAGATCGTTACGCCTTCTTCACCGGTTTTTTCAAGGATTTCTACAACACGGACCTCCTCATGGGCAAGCGTGTGAGCGAACAGGCCGTTCAGGCTAGCTGGAACGTCGCGGCCGGCGCTTCTGCTGCGGCCTGTCTCGCTTGCGTGCCGGCGTGGCATGAGGACTTCCGCAAGGACCTGACCCGCATCGATGTGCCCGCCCTGGTCATTCAGGGGGACGCGGACCGAGTCTTACCTATCAGTGCCACGGGACTTCGGACCGCCAAGCTGATCAAGGGAGCCCGCCTGTTCGTGGTGAAGGATGGGCCCCACTGCATAACCTGGACCCACGCGGAGGAAGTGAACCGCGAGTTGGCGAGCTTCCTTGGGGAAGGGACCGGGAAGCGCGCAGGTTCGGCGTCCCGGAACGAAGCAACCGCTTGAGGGTGATGGCGAGCGGCCGCTTGATCACGCGACCAAGGGAGCCGATTCCGGCTTGAGACGAACGAGCTCCTGAACATGCTCCACGGCTTGCGCAAGGCTGGTGGACAGACAATCAGGCTGAGTTCGGTCGAAACGGGCCTTGGCTTTGCATGTATCTCCGCTAAATCCCCAAACGCAAACCACCACCTTGAGCGTTGGGAACCGTTCCCGGATCTGCTTGCACATGGCCCGCGCCGGCGCGAACGCGTAAGGAGGCAACGCCGAGATGCAGACTATATCGCTTCCTCGGGTTTCAATCAATGCGAGCCATTCGAGCCATTCATTGGGAGAAGGCCCGACGATGGGAAAGGACAGCGCCGCGAGCCCCTTTTGCTCCAGGAGCTGAGCCAGCATTGCGGCCGTGATTTCGTCGGCCCGGTCATGAGCCGGAAGACAGATTATCCTGGCGCTAAGGCGTTTCGCGGCGTCCGGTATCGGAACGGAGTCTTCCGCGGATGAGCCGTCCGTCGTCAGTTGATACTCGGAAAGCTCGGCGATCATTTCGTTGATACTGAGAAAGAGAAACTCTTCCCTGGCCGCGTCAATCGCTCCTTTGTGCCGGTCTTGTTCGGCCATATTCAAAGCCGGGATGAGCACCGAGTCGTACAACTCGACCAGCGGTCTTCCCCTGAGAAACTGGCTCATAATGGTCTGTGCCTCCAGTTGGTCCATCGCGAGTAACCGCTGGTAGATCTGGGCCTCGGGGGCGAGAACCGGTTGATCTCCCAGCAGGATATGAAGAAAAGAGAGTTGAGGGACGTAGCGTCCCAAAACCACGACGCAGACCGTGAGAGGCGTAGACAGGATCAGGCCCGCGGGTCCCCACAGAACGGTCCAAAAGACGGCGGTGACAAGCAACGCCAAGGAAGAGATTCCCACGTGGGCACCGTAAAGCCAGGGTTCGACGAAATTAGCGATGATCAGTTCCAGGCCGACAACCAGCAGGAACACGAGCAGTGGCCTGAGCCATCCATCGAAAACGGCCAACGAGAGCGCGATCGGCAGGGTCGCGGCAACGAGCGTTCCCACATACGGCACAATCCGCAGGATGCCGGCGACCACTCCCCACAGCACTGCATTGGGTACACCAATCCGGTAAAGACCAAAACCAAACAACGTTCCAAAGCTCGCATTGACCAGGAACTGCATGAGTAGGTATCGGCTGACGCGGCCCGACGCGTCGTCGAGCGCTTGCGTCATGATGTTCAACTGACCGAGCCCGACTAGGCGCAGAAGACGGTTCCTCAGGTCTTCTCTCTTCAACAACATGAAGACCGTAAAGATCACGACCATTCCTGCCCGTCCTAGAGGCGCTAGAACAGGTCTGCCCAGGTCGCGAAGTTGCATCCATCCGCTTGCTTGGGGTTGGACTATCCGAACGGAAGTGGGAGACGAGGGCGCTGGCGGTGCGTTCGCAAGTAACCGATTCTGTCCATGCGCAAGCGAGGCTGGGGGTGGCACGCCCGGGTCGGTCAGTTCCCGCACGACCTCCTGCACGCTTTCGGCGGCATGGCCAAGCTGCCCCGTGACCGGGATGTGAAACGCCTCAATCTTGGCGTGAATGTTCTGGCGGTATAGAGGGAGCTGATTGGCGACGTCAACCAACTGGATTGCGATGATCCACCCGATGCCGCCAGCAGCCGCGACCGAAACCAGGACAGTCGTGAGCACGGAGACCACGCGGCCGATGTGGAGCCTCTCGAAAAGCGCCATGACTGGAGTCAATAGAAACGTCAGCGTAAGGGCAAATGCGAAGGGGATCAAAATCTCGCGCGCAAAGTACAGCGTCGCGACCGTTCCGACCAGAACGATGGCCCCAGCGTCACTGCGGAACTTGGGCCGTGTTGCGAGCCCTACGGCAGGCAGGTCGTGTTTCATGGGCGTTTGTCTGCCGGATGCAACCGGCAGGGACCGCTAAATGGCCTTTCTCATTGCGGCGGATCTTTTCCCCGTGTGGCTTTGACGCCTTTCAGGATCGCGAGGCCGAAAAGTACAATCGCCCCCACTGCGATCCAATGCGGGGCAATATGCAGGATCACGGCTCCATAGATCAGGCCGCCGATTAATATCAAGAAGCCAAGAATGTAGATCCCGAATGACATGGCCGTTCCTTTTCACGCCTTGCGCAGGGGTGCTGTCGCATAGCTTGTCGCTCTCACCGATCGAGGCCGTGTTTGGAGACGAGGGCCGGCCATCAGGGTGAACGGGTTGAGTGTTCCAATCTCGGAGTTCGCCGGACTGTCCCGTGCCGCGCCTGACGCTGCTCTTCTTCGGCGCGGCCAAGGATGTTCCGGAAGCAGCAAAAATGGTCACCGCCGGGGACAGCCTGGCTACATCGCAAACTTGCAAGCCAATGGCCAAACGGCCCGGCTTTCAAGCCGCGCTACGACCCCTGAAAAGGTGCACCACCAAGAAAATCACCGCTACTATTAGCAAAAGGTGAATCAGCCCGCCTGCAACGTGGAACGCGAAAAAAACCAGTAGCCACAGTACAAGCAAAACAAAAAACAGCGTCAGAAACATTTTGGAATCTCCTTCCCGGACACCCTTAGAGCACGAGTCGCGCCAATATCATCCTCGAATTCCGGACAGCCCTCGCTTGCGAAGGCTGATCGGTTGAATACAGTACTGTTCCGGTCTTTGTGCTTCCTAAGCAACCAGTTTCGGAAATTCAGTAACGTATTCCAGGGCAACCGCTCCTCACGGTCGCGGCTCTGACCTGCGGCTCTTTCGCAAACTCGAGCATGTTGGCATCAGGATCGAATGTTCGGGTCGGAGCCGCGACTGTTAAAGAGCGGTTGCCGAATACGTGACCGTAATTGCGAAACCGAATACTAAGCGAACGTGTTGGTGCGATCCCGGTCTCGCAAGCAAAGCCGGAGACCTTCACATTCCCTGTGCTCCACGCATGCAGAAAATCCACTGGAACATGCAAATCCTGCCTGTCGAAAACAACTCGAAGGAGATCCCGGGCGCCCGATCAGTCCCGAAACGACCCGATTCCGGGTGGACCGGGTAAGGTTTGGGCGCTGAATTGCACAGCTCTCAGGCGGAAGATGTCGTTCGACAGCCCTCGTGTTGCAGGTGTTCGACGGATGCGAGCGGCGGGGGCGGGAGCGGGGCTTTGCGTGGGTAGGACCATTTCCAGTCAAGAGATCAATGGAGAGAAACATATGAAACCGAGCACGAAGAATAAAATCAAAGGCAACGTTCATGCAGTGAAAGGTAGCGTCAAAGAGCAGGCGGGGCAGATCGCCAATAACCCCAACCTGGCGGCCGAAGGCCAAGACGAGGCACTCGCCGGCAAAGTCCAAAAGAAGGTCGGCCAGGTTCAAAAAGTGTTCGGGAAGTAGATGAAACGCTCCCGGCGCGGGAGCATGTCTCGACACACTCGATTCGGTGGAAGACATGGCGGATTGCCCTGCCGCCAGTCAGAAGCTCGGTGGGCGCCGGTGACCGAGTACGTCGCGATGCCGGACGGGTCGTCATCCGCCGCTCCGGTGATCGAGCCGGGGCCAGGATTCGAAAAAATCCTGCGGAAGCGGCCCTGTAGAACAAACGCGCGTCTGGAAGCCTTGGCTCGCCCCGCTCGGCCGATCCGAACAGTGAAGAGTTCCCTTACCTGGTATCGTTCGGCGGAGATCGGCCAGTCTGGCCCCGTCGACCTCTGCATCTCCCATGCTGGCCCACGCGCCTTTCCGTGCAAGACTCGTGCAAGACTCCCAGAAAAACGCGCCGATATTGCATGGACAGCGTCTCCGTGCGTGCAATGAAAACACAACCACTTAGCACCTGCCGCTACCCCTTGGAACCGTCCTTTTCAGGTTCGAGTCCTGTCGCGCCCACCATAAGAATCAATAATCTGCAGGCGGCGGACGCAAAAACAGCCCACCCAGCTTGAGTTGCTGCCTGAATCTGAGGTACGTTCGCTCGCCGCGCAATCGGGTCGCCGCCTTTCGCTTGCTCACCGACGGCATCTGCGAGACCCCATAAGCTGACATTACGCATGATGCGTTACGCGAGGTGCGTAATATGAAGAACCCCTTTCAATATGGCGGCATCGTGGAAGGAGCCTTGGCGTTTGCGGTGGTGGCGGTAATTGCATTGCTCGTACCGTTTCCGCACCTGCTCCGTCCCGATTGGGACGTGTGGGTCGTTGACGAGAACGGTAACGCGGTCGAAGGCATGAACGTGGCGCTCATTTACCAGGACTATTCGATCGAGTCCCGTTCGCACGAGGAGACACCGAGCACGGACGCCAGTGGACATGCACGATTCAATGCCCTGAGAAGGCTGTCAACGGCCGGCGCCCACATTATGGGCGTAGTTCGCTCGTTTAGCGAAACCGGAGTTCACGCGAGTTTTGGGCGCTACGCATACGTAGTGGTATTCGGGAAGGGGCGACGCGCCGAATACCCGGATGCCGCCTGGACAGGATCGCCGCCGAACAAACGCTCTCGAATTATTGCCCGGCCCGACTGGTCTGCGCCATGACGCCCAAAACTTTACATCGGGGCCGTCGCCCGCCAAATCGGATCCCTGAAAGCTACGGCCTCCATGGCGGCAGCAGGTGTTTCTGGATCTTCCCGAGCGCTGTCCGCGGCAGTTTCTCCACACTCACGAAATCGCGGGGCACTTTGAAAGACGCCAGCCGGGCGCGGCAGCGGGCCTCCAACTCCGCGGCGGCGAAAGGGCGCCGCGGCACGATGTACGCCACCGGAATCTCTCCGCGCAGTTTGTCTGGAACGCCGACTACGGCGGCTTCTGCAACTTCGTTCTGCTCCAACAGGAAATCCTCAATCTCGCGCGGATAGATGTTGAACCCGCCCGAGATGATCAAATCGCTCTTCCTGCCGAGTAAGGTGTAGTAGCCGTCGGCCGAGCACTCGGCTAAGTCGCCGGTCTTGAACCATCCATCGTCGAAGGCCGCGCGCGTGGCATCTTCGCGCCGCCAGTAGCCTGCGAAAATATTCTGGCCGCGCAACTCGATCTCGCCGTCCACGAGGCGCGCCGAGACGCCGGGCAAAGGCAGGCCCACGGTGCCCGCACGGCGCTCCCCGGCGTAAGGGTTGGACATATTCATGAGCGTTTCGGTCATCCCGTAGCGCTCCAGGATGGTGTGGCCAAACTTGGCGCGGAACTCTTCGAATACCTGCGGCGACAGCGGCGCCGAACCCGAAACAAACAGCCGCATGAAACCGCCCACCTCGCGAGCGACTTCCGCCGGGAAATCGAGCATTCGCACGTACACCGTCGGCACTCCAAAGAATAAGGTGGGCCGGAAGTCGAGAAACTCGCCGGCCGCCTTTTGGTGCTCGAAGCGTTCCAGCAGGCGCATGCGGCATCCGCTGGCGAGCCGGCAGTGAAGGCCGTTCGCCAGCGCATGCACGTGGAATAGCGGCAGCGCCAGCAGAAACCGGTCGGCGCTTGAGATGTCCCAGCACGCATTCAGGGTGAGCGCATTGGCCGCAAAGTTATTGTGCGTCAGGATCGCGCCTTTGGAAACCCCGGTAGTTCCTGACGTGTAAACGAGGGCGGCGGGAGCATCGCCCGCGAGCGGCGCCGCCGGCCGCGCGGCCTGCTCCGGCGCAGCCAACTCGTCCACCCGCCACACGGGTACGGATCCCGGCATGTCAGACGCAGCCACCACCGCCTTTGGCTCGGCATCGGCGAGGATGTGGAGAATCTCCCTCTCGCGGTAAAGGATATTGATCGGCACGAAGATCACGCCCAGCTTGACGCAAGCCAGATAAATGTCGATCAGCTCGACTCTGTTGGGGAGATACACGCACAGCCGGTCTCCCGTCTGCAATCCGCGCTCGCGGAACAGTGCCGCCATCCCGTTGCCGCGGCCGTCAATCTCTCCAAACGTGTAGGCGCGGCCGGCAAATTCCAAAGCCACCTGGTCACGCCGTCCTTCAAAAGACAGATCGAACAATTGCGTCAGATTCATTTACGCTCCGGAATTGCGGCCTCCTCGGCTCCCATTGTCCACGGCACGGGAGCGATCATGACGCCCACGCGGCGGCGAGTTCCGCGGCCAGACGCGCGTTGGAGCGAACCAGCGCAATATTCGCGCGCAGGCTGCGGCCGCCGGTGATCGCGGCCAGGCACGCCAGGATATAAGGAGTCACCGCTTTGCCGCGGATGCCCCGCGCGGCGGCTTCCGCCACGGCGCTCTCGATCGAGCCCGACATTTCCGCGGCTGGAATTTCATCGGCGGCATCGACTGGATTGGCGATGAGAGCTCCGCCCTCGAGTCCGAGCGACCACTTGAGCTCCAGCAGGCGCGCAATTTCGGATGCAGAGTCGAGCCGTAGCGGAACGGGCAGGCCGCTGGAGCGGCTCCAAAACGCCGGGAATTCGCTAGTGCGGTAGCCGATTACGGGGACACCGCGCGTCTCCAGGTACTCGAGGGTTTTGGGAAGATCGAGCAGCGCTTTGGCGCCGGCGCAGACCACCGCGACCGAGGTGCGGCCGAGTTCTTCGAGATCGGCGGAGATGTCGAAGCTGGTTTCGGCGCCGCGGTGGACGCCGCCGATGCCGCCCGTGGCGAAGACACGGATACCGGCCAGGCGCGCACAAATCATGGTGGCAGCGACAGTCGTGGCGCCGGGCCGGCCGGTGGCGATGGCGTAGGCGAGGTCGCTGCGGCTGAGTTTCAGGACGTCCTTGGCGGTGGCAAGCGAATCGAGCTCGGATTCCGCGAGGCCGACGCGCACCGCGCCACCTATAACGGCAATCGTAGCGGGCACGGCGCCGCCGGCGCGGATTTCCGATTCCACCGACCGCGCGGTAGCGATGTTGTCGGGATATGGCATGCCGTGGGTAACGATGGTGGTTTCGAGCGCGACCACGGGCCGGTGCGAAGCCAGGGCGTCGCGCACCTCATCGGCAATTCTAAGCGCGGGCATGGAGGGCCTCCGGGGTGAGATGGGGCGCCGCGGCGTTGGCGGACTCTATGGCGATCGCTGCGGCGGCCAATCCGAGACGGGCGGCACAGCCAAGATCGAGGTGCTGAGAGAGGCCGTAAAGAGTGCCGGAGACGAGGGCGTCGCCGGCGCCGGTGACGTCGCGCGGGGCGGCGGGCAGAGCAGGCATGGCGGCGATGGCTGTGGGGCCGTAAACGGCGATCCCTTTGGCGCCGGCGGAAACGATGCCGGACACGGCGCCGAGGCGCCGCAGGGACTGGGCAGCCTCGGTGGGATCGGTGAACGCGGCGCCACTGAGCGCGCCCGCCTGCGCGAGATTGCAGAACAAGTAACCGATGCGCGGCAGCAACGGCAACAGGCGGCGCGATTTGGCAACCGAGATCGCGTCGACGGCGACGGGGATTTTCCCGGCGGCGGCCAGCAGCCAGTCTAGCGTGTCGCCGGGGAGATTGGTGTCCAGGAACCAGAGCACGGCCTGGCGGAGGCGCGGCAGGGCCGGTGCCAGCATCGCGGGGGTCACCTCGTCGTAAATCTCCATATCGGCGAGACCGATTACCAACTCGCCGGTGGTTTCGAGGATGGCGGTGTAGGAGGCGGTGGGGCGGCTATCGGAAACGGTAACCAGCGAGGTGTCGAGCGGCTGGGAGAGAACCTGGCGGCCGGCCTCGTCATTGCCGACGCGCGAGCAGAGCAGGACGCGGCAGCCCAGGTTGGCCAGGTTCTGAGCCACGTTCCGTGCGACGCCGCCGAAGTCAGTACGGATGGCGCCCGGGTTGGACGTGCCGAGCACGAGCGGCGCACGGAGGATGCCGCGGCGGTCGAGGTGGGCGCCGCCGATGCAAGCGATGAGAGGAAGGTGCACGTTGCCATTGTGGCGCGAAAGCGAGGCAACCGGTCAGGGCGCGGTCTAGCCACGGATGAACGCAGAGAATCAAAAGTCCGGGGAAAAAAGGATTAGCCACCGATGAACGCCGATGGAAAGCGGGCCGCTAGGGAACTGCCGAAAGCGGGTTACCAACCCGCTGCCGGTTGCCGACCTGCCCCACGGGAAAATCGTAAATCACTGTAAGGCAGACACTTGAAACCTAAATCGCGCTGCAGGGATCTATAATTGCGGAACGGGCGGCAGGCTATCTCGTAGAGCCGCTCGGGAGGTGCCTATGTCACGGGAAGCAATCGGGCGGCTCAGGCAGCCGGCAAGATGGACGGCGGCGGTGGTTTCATTTGCCCTTTGTGGCAGTTTGGCCCTTTGGGGCCAGAATCCGGAGCCTGTCGCTCCTCCGGCTGGACAAACGTTGACCGCCGATCAGCTTGACGATTTGGCTGCGCCTATCGCGCTCTACCCCGATCCCTTGCTCAGCCAGATCCTGGTGGCCAGCACCTACCCCCTCGAAGTGGTCGAGGCCGGGCAGTGGCTGCAGAAAAACTCGGGGTTGACTGGTAGCGCGCTTACCGAAGCTGCCCAAGAGCAGAATTGGGATCCCAGCGTGCAAGCGCTGGTGGTGTTTCCCGACGTGGTCAAATTATTGACCGAAGACGTTACCTGGACCACCAACCTGGGCAACGCGTTCTTGGCGCAGCAGACCGAAGTCATGGCCGCGGTTCAAACCATGCGCCAGCGCGCCGAACAGAACAGCAAGCTCGCTTCCACTCCCGAGGAAACCGTCAGCAACACGACCGATCCGGAGGGCCAGCCGGCAATCGATATCGAACCGGCCAATCCCGATATGATGTACGTGCCCGAGTACGACCCCGCCTGGATCTGGGGACAGCCGGTCTACTATCCTTATCCGGAGTGGTATTGGCCGTCTCCTGCCATGGTCGTGGGCGGACTGGGATTTGGCTTCTACCCGGGCATCGACATGGGGTTCTACTTCGGCCTCGGTTGGGGCGGCTGGGGAGCGTGGGGCTGGCACCCGGCATGGGGCACACACGCCGTCGTCATCAACAATACCTTTATTCATCGCTATAACTGGAACACGTCCGGCATGGCCACGCTGCGCGGAACCACGGTGTGGAGTCACAACCCGATCCATCGCCAGGGCGTCCCCTACACCAGTGGTGCACTCAACAGTCAATACCGGCAGGACGTGAACCGCAACCTCGCGGTTCGGCCCGAAACCGGGCAAGTGCCGGCACAAACGGCCGAAAGGATGGGAAACCGCTCCATTCCAGCCAGCGCTCCGGCGACCCATAACGGCAGCGCTTTCTCCGGCGCGGAGAACGGGCGCGCGGCCCGCACTTATTCCGATCATGGATACTCCAGCATGGGTCCGGCCCGCAGCTCGCCAGCCCGCAGCGGCGGTGGCGGCGGTGGCGGGAGGAGGCGTTAGACAATGACCCGGAATTCCGCAGCGCGTAGCGCCGGCGATCTTGTCGCCGGTGCTTTTCCGCTCGCCGCTCCGCGCAAGCGTAACCGCCTCCTAGCGCTCTGCCTGTTTGCGATCACCCCCCTCCCGGCGCAGACCTCTTTTCCCACCCCGCAAGTCGCCGCCAAGGCCCTCGTCTCCGCGGCCGAATTGAACGATACCGGTGCCTTGCTCAAGCTCTTCGGCCCGGAAGGGAAACCCATCGTTGACTCCGGCGACCCCGCCGAAGACCGTTCCCTGCGCATGCAGTTCGCCAAATTGGCGCAGGAGAAAATGCAGATCCAGAGCGACGCGAATCACGCCACCATCCTGGTCGGCAGCGCGGAATGGCCGTTTCCCGTGCCCCTGGTTCAGGCCAAAGGCCAATGGCATTTCGATACTCCCGCCGGCAAAGTCGAGGTGTTGGCCCGCCGCATCGGACGCAATGAACTCAATGCCGTCGAGGTCTGCCGCGGTTACGTCGAAGCCCAAATGCAATACGCTTCCGCCGACCGCGACACCAAGGGCGTGCTCGAATACGCCCAGAAGATGGTCAGTTCGCCGGGCAAGAAGGATGGTCTCTATTGGGAAAGCGAATCGGCCCTGGTGCCCAGGGCTTTTGCCGACGCGGCCGCCGCCATGGGCGAGGGACACAAACTCGCCCCCTATCACGGCTACTACTTCCGCATTCTCAAAGCCCAAGGCCCCGACGCGCCCGGCGGCGCGCTGGATTACGTCGTCAAAGGCAAGATGATCGGCGGCTTCGCCCTGGTGGCATGGCCCGCCGAATACGGCGTCAGTGGCATCGAGGCGTTCCTGGTGAATCACAAAGGAATCGTCTATGAAAAGGATTTGGGCGCTTCCACCGCCGCCTCGGCCCGCCAGATGACCCGCTTCGATCCCGACAAGACCTGGAAGCCGGTTACACTCGAGTAATGGGGAGAGCGTTCCAAGTCAAGGCTGAGGACAACGTCGCCACGCTGCTCGAGGACGCCGCCGCGGGCGACGGCATTCAGATATTGGGCGCGGCGCCATGCGTGGTGGAATTGCGCGAACCGGTGGTGCTGGGCCATAAGGCCGCTCTCCGCGAAATTTCCGAAGGGGAAGCCGTAGTCAAGTTCGGCGTTCCCATCGGCGTCGCCACCCGGCCCATCCACCCCGGTGAGTGGGTCCACCTGCACAACTGCGCCAGCAGCGTCGACCAGCGCTCCGGCACTCTCGACCTTCACACTGGCGCCACCACGGACATGTCTTATGAGTGATCTTTCTACTGTCCGGCCCGTCTGGCAGGGCTACCTTCGCCAGGACGGCCGCAAAGGCGTGCGCAATCTGGTGCTGGTCATCTATACCGTGGAGTGCGCCAGCCACGTGGCCAAGGAAATCGCTCGCGGCGAGGAAGACGCGCACGTCATCGGCTTTCCCGGCTGCTACGAAAATGCCTTCGCCATCCGCCTGATGCTGGCGCTGGCTCGCCATCCCAACGTCGGCGCCGTGCTGGCCGTCGGCCTCGGCTGCGAGTATACCCAGCCCCAACGCCTGGCCGAAGCCGTGGAGCAGACCGGCCGGCCGGCCGAGTGGTTCTACATCCAGGAAAACGGCGGCACGCGCAGCTCCATCGAACGCGGCAAGGAAGCCCTGCGGCGGATGCGGAACCAGATCGCCCATGTGCCGCGCGTCCCCATGGGCTTGGCCGACCTCACCGTGGGCGCCGAATGCGGCGGCTCCGATGGCACTTCCGGCCTGGCCGGCAATCCCGCCGTGGGCGCCTTCTTCGATCTCTTGGTAGATTGCGGCGGTTGCGCCATTTTCGAAGAAATCGTGGAGATGATCGGCCTCGATGCCATCATCCAGGCCCGCGCCGCCAACCCCGAGGCCCGGAAGCAGCTTGCCCACGCCTACCAGAAAGCTGAGACCTACTGCCGTGAAGTCCGCCAGTATTCCATCTCACCCGGCAATTTCGCCGGCGGCTTGACCACCATCGAAGAGAAGAGCATGGGCGCATTCGCCAAGAGCGGCAGCCGCCCCATTCAGGGCGTCATCGAGGTGGCTCAGCGGCCTCCGCATCCCGGCCTGTGGCTGCTCGACAGCGTTCCCGATCCGCACTTCATGCAGTTCGGCTACACCAATCCCAACGATACCGAGGGCATCATGGACCTGGTGGCTGCCGGCTCGCAAATCGTTCTCTTCATCACCGGCCGCGGCAGCGTGATCGGCAGCGCCATCGCGCCCCTCATCAAAGTGACCGGCAACTACAGCACCTACCGGCGCATGACCGACGACATGGATTTCAACGCCGGCCGCATCCTGAACGGCGAGATCTCGCTGGAGGAAGCCGCGCATGAGCTCTGCGATCTGGTGGCCGGCGTGGCATCCGGCCGCGCCAGCAAACCCGAATCGCTGGGTCACCGCGAGTACTTCATCATGTACAAACACCAGGACACCCCGGCGCTGGAAGCCGGGTGCAGAGCATAGCCGTGGGGCAGACCATCGTTTTGTGTGGTCTGCCCCGCACCAGTCTTTCTCCAGGGCACCTGCCTGGCTGGCTGTATTACTATCCACCAAATTCTTCGCCTGCCGCGACGATTCGCCCGTGATCCTATGAAATGAAAGCGCTGCAGCGGGTTGCTGGCGTATCCTGGCAGCAACCCCAGTTCGAAAGGAGTTGCAGCGGTTATGGAACAGTTTATCGGATGTGACGCCCACAAGGAGTTCTCGGTGTTTGTATCGATGGACGAGAAAGGTGTGTTCATCATCCGCTTCAGAACTGTACCTTTGCAGAAACACTCGATCTGTTCCAGACCTCGTCTGAGTTCCAGGAAGCGTTGCGTGTGGCGTTCCAGGGAGGCACTCCGTTCCACGGGACGGATTCGGCTTTTGGAAACAGGAACACGTGACATTGTTCTTACGGCAATTTTACCGTAAGAGCATGATACTCTTGATTTGCCAGGCAACCCTGGTGATGGCCGGAAGGATCGAGCCGACCGCACGGCGATACGATCCAATGGCGAGATCGACGCTCATCAATACCTTTTTCCAGAGGCATTCCAGAGGTATCCCGAAAAGCCCGATCCGTAGCCGCGCCCGCGGTTGATCAGCATGCGGATGTTGCCGTTGAGGGCCTCGACGATTGCGAAGCGCACTTTGGTCCGGCAATAGTTCAGAATCCCGTCGAGGTGCTTGATCAACATGACGGCGAGGTTCTGAAATGAGGGCAGACGCTGCCATCGCAGTTGATCCTCTCCCAGGTCAATGTCAGCATCCCGGAGTTCGGCAAGCTCCGCGCGGAGCAGATCGTCGTCGAAGGAACAGAGTTCAGCAAGTTTGTTGTCGGCCAGAAGATATGCGCGCTTCTCGGTTTCGGAGAGGTGGTCGAGAACGATGATGGGCACCGTCTCCAGGCCCAGCTTGATGGATGCGAGATACCTGCCATGGCCCGCGATGATGCCGCCTTTGCTGTCTACGAGAATTGGCGCGTTGAAGCCAAAGGCGAGGATGCTGCCGGCTATCTGTGCAATCTGGGCGTCCGAGTGCGTTCGCGGATTCCTTGGATTCGGTACGAGCCGTTTCACTGGCCAGTGCTCGATGTGATTTGCCATTGCTTGCAAGGAAGTGTTCTGGCGACCGGAGTCGCAGCATCCTTCCCCTCAATAGCAATCGCGTGCTTCATTCGTCAACAGAGGTCACCGACTTCGCGCGGTCGTCAAGAGGGGGCGGTGCGGGGCATTCTGCGTATTGTGAGGATTGTGAGAAGCGTGGTAGCGTTTGCGCCCTTCTGGCAGCCGAGTGTCGGGTTTTTGGCTGGAAATGTCGGGTCGATGTCGGTTTTGGAAACCCTCAATCAGTTTGGCAAACAGAATCAGTTGATTAGGCCCTAAATGTCGGGTTTGTCGGGTTTTTTATGGGAGGAGAGAGGCGCCAGGAATTCGCGCAGGTTTTTTCGTGTGTTCGAGAGGCCGTGCGGCTGGCGTCCATTTTGGACTCCAAATGGACTCCAAACGGAGGGTCTAGGAAGGTCTGCAGCCTGTAAGTCTTTGAGGAATTTGGTCGGGCCGCCGAGATTTGAACTCGGGACCTCTTGCACCCCAAGCAAGAAATATCAATCACTTACGAGGGGTCCTCACTGAAAACAAAAGACTTGCCTCGACCCGATTTGGACGCCAAATGGACGCCAAATGCCGACTTCGGCGGTTTGGACTCCATATGGACTCCGGGGGTAGTCAAAACGGCGATCTCGTGAACGCGCGTAGTTGCAGAACGTCCTAGCGTCGAGCGCCTGGAGAAGAAGACATCACCAGCTTCGCTGAATCGCTCCAAATTCCTTGGTCGTCCCAGCTGGATCATGGCCGTTTCGGCCAAAGCAGAGGCGACCGCAGGTCGACTGGCAAATCCAGACGTTCGCCGATCGGCGTGCGAGACGCAGGCAACGCCCGGGCCGTCGCTTAGCCCTTGCAGTATGATAGCTGCATGCCTGAGTCCCGGATCTCCGGCGAAGAACTTCGTTCTCAAGATGTCGCCAAGGCACTTCAGCGGCTGAGCGCAGAACTGCTCAGAGCGCCAACAGTCAACGAAACTTTGAGCATGGCGGTTGAGGCAGCACGGGCTCTCCTTGCAGCGGATTTCTGCAGCATAGTTCTCAGAAACAAAGCTGACGACACCCTCGTAGTTGCTGCGGCGTCTGGTTGGCCGGATTCCCAGGTCGGGTATTCCCTGGAATCGGGTGCGCAGTCACACACCGGCTACACGGTCGCTGTGGGCGAACCCGTCGTCGTCTTGGATTTTGCACAAGAACGTAGATTCCTGTCGCCGTCCCTTGCCCGGGAGCGTGGGATAAGATCCGGACTCAGTGTTCCTATCTTCATCGGTGGAAGCGTGGTCGGGGCAATGCTTGTTCACACGTTGCAACCCCGAAACTTCACGGAAGCTGACTGCGATTTACTTGGCCTTATTGCCAACCAGACAGCCATTGCCATGGAAAGCGCCGAGCGGTATGAGAATCTCCAGCGCAAGAATGTCCACCTCAGAGCCCTCCTCGACGCGGCGCGGGTGATGACACAGGTTGACCTCAGCGTGCGGCGGAAACACGTTTTGGACCAAATAGTTCAGCAGGCCATCCGCTGCGTGGGTTCCGGCCAACGGGAAGGGACGGTGCGCGCAGCGTTATCGCTGTATAACGAATCGACGAACAAACTACGCTTTGAAAGCGCTTCGATACCCGAAGTGGTTGCAAAATCTGTTGACCTTGGTCCGCCCTCTCGGGGCGACATTGGGATTGGTCTGAGCGCTGCGGGGCGCGCCGTGATCACCCGCCAACCACAAATCGTGACTGATCTTGCAAAGGATGCTGATTACCTCGCGCTGTCTCAGAACGCCCGGTCTGAAGTGAGTGTGCCACTCCTCTATGCTGACCAGCTAGTCGGTGTCCTCAGCGTAGAAAGTGATGAACGCGAAGCGTTTGACAAAGACGATCTAATTACATTGCAGGCCCTGGCTGAAATGGCTGCGATTACTATTCGCAACGTTAGCCAATTCGAAGAGCTCAAGGCGACGAAGGGCCTTGTCGGCGCCCGAACGGCCTTAGCCTGGATGGGGATGGCGAGCAATGTCTGGCGTCACGCCATCAGCACGCAAGCAGCCACCATCGCCGGTCATACGCACTTGATCCGCCTACGAGCACAGCAAAGCCAAGAGACCATTCCTTCGTGGCTTGAAGAGAGTCTAAAGAAAATTGCGGTTCTTTCGGCGCGCATTACCGAAAACCCCATCACACCACCGCTTTCTTCGGAACAGGGTGTCTCTGATGTTCACGTCAATGCCTTCGTTTCTGAACGGCTCGCTCACTTGATTGACCGCTTCGAAGGTAATGTGCGCATCGAGATGGAATTGACCCTCGATGCGCCCGTTACTGTTCGTGCGAGTCCTGAGTGGCTTCGGCGAGCCCTCGAGGTCCTCATCGAGAATGCACAGCAAGAACTAATGCACGTTGAGGAGTCGCGCCGCCTCATTCGAGTACTGACACGCCCCGCCGAACGCGGGGTGGAAATCGTCGTTCGTGACCTCGGCAGAGGAATCCCTCCCGACGTGGCAGCGCAAGTCTTCAAGGGCTTGGTCAAGAAGCAAGAAGAAAGTCGGGGTCTCGGCATGGGCCTACTGATGGCCCAAGCGATTGTCGAAGCCTACGGCGGCAAGGTCTATATCGAAGCGACCGGCAGCGAGGGTACGAGTATAGTCTTGTGGTTGCCCATTCCCCTCCCACCCGTGCGATTTGTTGTGATCGGTACCTCGACCACCGACGATCCATGGCATGCGACGCTCGGCCGGGCTGTTGCCTCGCTTGGCGAGTTACTGTCGCTAAGTTCTGCTGGCGATCTAAGCCGTGTTCCTACTCAAGGTCGGATCATCTTCATTCTCGATTCAGCAATGATGGCAGACCTGAGCGCTCTTCTCTCGCGGATACGCACCGAGTTCCCAGACCATCCGGTCGTCGTTGTCATGGCCTCGCCGACATGGCATCAAGCCCGGACCGCATTTATTTCTGGTGCCACTGACTGCATAAGAAGATCATCAAGCGTCTCCGACCTGGAGCGGACCCTCAGTGCGCTCGTCCGGAGAATGCCATGACACCACTGTGCAAAATATGAGAGGCTCTTATGTCACCTCATAGAATTCTAGTGGCCGACAATGATTCCGAGTTCTTAGCGGTCATAGCGAGGTGTCTCGAGGCGCTCGGGTACGAAGTTCTCACTGCGATTACCGCGGTCGAAGCTCGAGCGGTTCTGGATGCCGGCAACGTCCATCTAGCAATTCTAGATACTCGGCTGGACGATGATACTGACTCAGATGACATGACTGGGATTACTCTAGCTCGCCAAAGTGCCCCCACCGTTCCAAAGATCGTTTGGAGCGCATTTCCTTCTTTCGATCTCGTCCGGGCTGCTCTTGGACGGACAACAGGCCCGCCAGCGGCTATCGCTTTTTTGCCCAAGACTGATGGTTTGGAAGTGTTGGTCGAAAGTGTGCGTCAGATCTTACAGTCATCACCAAACAAACTTTAACAGCTCAATGAAGCTCAATCATCGTGTGCCCCGCCACCTTGCAGTAGGCCTTATTATCGGACTACAGTTAGTTGCCTCAGCCTCTTAATTAGCTTAGCCTTCAGTCCCCTCATGTCTGCCGCGTATGCTATAGCATTTCGATCTCGAATATCGAATGGGAGACTCTTGTAGGTATCGGTAATGGTGACGATCTCTTTATCGAGTGCCACTCCATACCCGCACTCGTAAAATGCATTTGGATTCTGGTCCGTTGCAAGGAATACAACAAGTTTTGAATCTTTCAATTCCATGAAGACCTGATCTATTATCGATTTCGTAAAAGTTCGCTGATCGACGCGAACACACTTATAGTCTGCCTTATTGATGCACGCTTCGATTGCAGAAAACACTCCGTCATACTTCTTTTGGAAGGGCATCGCAATGAAGCAGGTCTGCTGTCGACGAAGTGAGTTCAGATAGGGAAGCAGCTGTTCGGCAAAGCGCACATAATCGGTGCCGCGCTCTATGAAATTAAAGTTGTATTCGTATTGTTTAAGTAAATCATCAGTTATGAACTGCGAGTAGACGACAAGTGATGAGCGGCCATACCGACCCATAAGTGCTTTGTAGAGTTCCAGCCCCCCGAACGGCGTCCCGTTGTAATTCATCGTAACATCTATGAGAATTATGTCGAAGAAGTGTTCGCTAGCCAACTTGATCGCTGCACTTGGAAAGCGGGCAGAGACAATCGTAGCCTTGGTCCTTTCCTTTAAGAGGTGCGTGACCAGTTTCAGAGAGTCCTCGTCATCATCGACGAGCAGAATGCTCTTAAGAACGTCTTCCGTTTTGCGCGTCACTGGTTGGCACCCTCAGGGCTAGTGTATGAGGCTATCACCGGTAACTCGATGTGGACCATAGCCCCTCCTAGAGTCTCGGACCGGGAGAGCAGAAAAAGGCCCTTGGAGTCTCGAACAATGCGATTGATCAGGCTTAGCCCCGAGTGTTTCATGTTGTCGTGGAGCTGAGGGATAGCATCAAGAGGGAGGAATCGCTTCGTTGTGACGCCAGCGAATCCTGGGCCATTATCGTGGACGTCGCACATAAACAGCAAGTTCGTGACACTCCAGTTTATTGAAACGGTCGGATCATTACCGGCTGCGTGTACGGCGTTGCTGACCAGTTCTGCGATGATGCCTGTAAGCGTATTCGCTGGGTAGACGATTGCAAGGGAGCGCGGTGAATGTTCCGCCGCAAGGACGGTGGCTTGGGGGTAGCGGGCGCGAACGACATTGAGGAGGTCGTCTGGACATGTAAGGAAAGGTTCGTCCGTGTCGAGCGGACGGTAAGCCTCGACGAGCGCGAGTGTCTTGCTGAAGCTGTGCAAGGCCCGGACTGCGCGATCAAGATCAGCCCTAAGGGCAATCCGTAGATCGGCCGTCTGGTCGCCGTGAGGCTCCTTGGCGGGTGACGCAGCCACGTTGAGCAACAAGGCGTCAACCGAGTAGGATGCTATTGCGGCGCTCTTTGAGAGATCGTGCATGGCGAAGCTGAGACCGGAGAAAGACAGCTTAAGCAGTGTTGCAACCTGCTCCTTGCTGAGATCCGGCAGCTTAAGGTGGATCGCCATTCAGGAAAGGGCGATTATAACGCAACGCGGATCTGGCAGATTGGCTATATAGAGAAGCCATGGCGGTCACCGGGGTGGCTTACGAAAGGTGGGCTTCTTCGCAAGTGGCGCCATTTCACTGGACTACGGGCGTCGCTGGCTGTGCTGCCGCGAGTTCAGGTTGACCGTCCGATGACGTAGGAACCAGTGGCACCGTTTCCCCAGCTTTCGCGCTCCGCTCGTCTCTGGCGTTCGCCAGCTTCCGCTGGATGCGCCGCGTCAGCTCGTTTTGCCGTTCGGCCGTTACGAACGTGTATTCGCCCGTCATCTCCAGATCGCTGTGGCCGGCAATCTTCGACGCCTCGATGGCACTCCCCCCGACCTGCTGCCTCCAAGTGATATTGGCTCGCCGGAACGAGTGCGGGCCCAGACCGGGAAAGTCGCAGCCCTCGGCTTCTGCCGCCTGGTGCAGGGCATCGCGGACTCCGGAATCCCAAAGCGGATGTCCCGGCGCCCGCTTCTGCTGGAACAGGAATGCCTCCGGTGTCGCGCCGTCCTCGGTTCCCTTTACTCGGTAGCGCTCCACCAAATCGCCTATTCCTAGGACGCGCCGGCTACCCTCGCTCTTCGGCTGCCCAACATCCTGGTGCCATACCCGCTGCTCGATTTTGATCGTTCCGGTGTTGAGATCGAGATGCTTCCATTTCAGGCCGAGCACCTCCGAGATTCGGGTGCCGGTGGCGATGCAAGTTTCGATTATGAGTTTGTTCGGTTCATCCAGCCGCGCCAGCACCCGAGCGGTCTCGTCGAATGAAAGGATCTTGCGCTCGTACTTGTAGCGTTTCTTCCCCAGTTTCGCCCGGCTCACCGGCGTGCGCCGGCCCTCCTCCCACAACCCGTGACCTTCGGCGTAGTGGAAAACGCGGCTCATGATGGCCCGCACGCCGTGCATCGTCCACCAGGAACCGAACGTTGTGTGCAGCCAATCCTCTACCGCCTGCGGCTGGATCTGGTTGAGACGGAGATGGCCCCACTTCGGCACGATATATTGGTGGGCGTAAAATTCCTCCTTCTCGCGTGTCGGTCTCGCAATCTGGTCTTCCCGGCCGAGGTAACCCTCTTCGTACATCCGCACCACCTCGCCGAACAGGGCGACGCCGGTGGCGGCCACCTGTTGGACGGCTTCCTCCGCGGTGGGCGCATTCAGCTTCGCCAGGAACTTGTCGCGCTCAATTTCGGCTTGCTTCTTGGTGATGGCGCCGTCACCCTTGCTGGGCCCGACCTCCTGGTATTTCCGCAGCGTCTTTACCGTCCCGTCCGACTGGATCTCGTCGGCCCGGTAGCGGAATACCCAGGGCCAGCCCGCCCGGTCCTTCCGCGGCTTTACTTGCGGGTGTTGAACGCGCGCCTTCACACGCAGGCCTCCAGCCAGCATGTGAAGACTACCTTCAGTTGCGAACATCATTCAAGTCCCGTATTATCAATGGATTCGCGGGCCTCGATCAAGATTTGCGTTTTCCGCGATTTCTCCGCAGGTCTCTCCTGCTAGAAAAACCTGACATTTCCGACATTTTCCGCGTAGTCCATTGATTCTGTTTGCAAAATCGATGTCGGGTTTTCTAAAAAACCCGACATCGACCCGACATTTCCAGCCAAAAACCCGACATCGCGCCGACCCTCACCGAGCATCGTTATCCTCGCCGTCCGGTGCTTCCGGTAGGATCGTGTTTCTCAAAAAATGCAGCACCGGGACCGTTGACCCGGCGATCGTGCGGCGAACCGTGAGGGTCTCCCGCTTAGCATCGACGGAGGCGAGCAACCCCTTTTCGAAGAGTCGTTTCTTCAGAACTTGGGGCGATGTTGCGAAAGGCTCGTTCATATCGCGAGCCATCATCTGAATCACCCGGTACGATGCGGCCGGCTCCAGGTAGATGTCATCGCCGTCCACCCATCCAACACAATCCCCCTGCGATTTCCAATTCTGGTGGTCCAAGCGCCAGCCACAGGATTCCGGCGACCGCTCCGGCGTGCCAGCCTTCGTTGTCTGAAGATGCGCCCGGCCGGACGTCAAACATGCCCGCACCAAAGATAGAAAGCGCGCCGTGGGTTCGGTCTCTAAATGATGCTTGCCTTGGGCGGCGGCTACCATTTGGAGCGCTTCCCAACTCCGTTCTGCCAGGCGCTTTCGTTCCACCTTGTCCACCGCTCCGCAATCATGAGCGAATTCCAGAAACGACTCGAATCCGGTCTGCAAGTTGGCGATCATATCCGCCGTGCGGGCATGGGCGGGATCAGATACGCTGCGACGAAGCTCGGCCGCGCTGTCAACCAGAGCAGCCATCTTCTGCTCATAGCGCCCGGCGATCCACTGAATAAAGCCACCCATGGCTTCGGCGTACCGACCGCTTGCCCCATCTCTTTGACACTCGGTGAGTTCGTCGGGGCTGATCGCACCTTTGGGAAGTTCCAGGAGCAGGAGGCGAGCTCGAATCGAATGGCCGTGCGGGATCTCTTCTCCGGTGGACAGAATCAACCCGCGCGGCGGTTTCGGCTCACGCAGTCTGGCACTGGAATCCAGGCGGCCCCGCCCTGCGCGGTTCCCCGCCGCGCGGAATAGTCTCTCCGCCGTGGCGTAGTACCGGCTGACGTCCGCGGCGCTACCCTGCGGCGCGAAATCGTCAACCACCAAGAGAGCGTCTTTTGCGTGAAATGCCAACATCTCAAGGGCATTGCCGGTCGATGACCATGCAGCCGGCAGATGTAGCCGATCCATACCCGCGCCGAAGTGCTGCTGTTCGAGTGCGGCCAGTTCACTTTTGAACGCGCCCGTCTCTCCCGCTAGGTGCAGAGAGAAATCGCACTCGCCGAACGCCGCCCGGCAGGTAGCCGTCCGAAGCGGGAAGCTCACCGCCATGGGCCCAAGCTCGGCGAGCCGAAAGCTTGACCGCACGGCATTCCTGAGCTCATCGGGATTGGTCGACACCCGCAGTTCATAGTGGACCAGAGGACCCGTAAGCCGCATGTTGACGCCCGGTACGGCGCCGTCTTCACCGATGGCGCCGCTGGCGTGGAGAAAGATCCAGCGGCCATCGATGTTCCGCCAGCCAGTGTGGGTGTAGATGCAACGCTCCTCTGCGGTCATGGAGTGAAACTGAATCGCCGTACGCGCGTACTCCCGCTGGTTGGGGTACGTGATAGCGGCTGACCCCAGGCGTTCCATCGGCCAATCCATCCGCCCGAACTCCGAGGCGGAGATCGTGAACTGATATTGCTGGTCCAATAATTCAGCTTCGATCTCGAACTCCCGCTTCGTCTCGAGGCCGTCGTCCAAGCGGATGTTGGTGGTGATCGCTGCCCTGTAATTTGAAAGCTGGGTTTCAAGGAGCAACTCGCCCTTGCTGATCACGCGAAACATGCCCTCCGGTCTTGACTGAAATTGAGGCGGAAGCACAACCTGGAGGCGGGGGGCGGCAATGGGCTTTTCGAGCAGTTCGAGCACCCGTTCCGGCCCCCAGGCTGCCAGCAAGTCGTCGATTCCGTTCACGCCGCAGTCCTCCGGAAGATTGACGAACTGCACGCTTGCGTGACGGGTCGAAAGCTCGCGAGCAATTCCCTTGCGCGCCCACTTAACGCTGTCGTTCGTATGGACATTGGCGTCGAAGAGGATAATTACGACCCGGTCGGCCCAAATAATCCGTTCAAGGTCCGCAATCGGTCCCCTCACATCCAGCCGTTCGCCTTTTGGTCCCCCGGTCTTGCCGATCGTGCCACGCCAATTCCAAACGCCTGCGATCCCAATTGGAATGAACCGTGGCGCCTGTGTCTCGTGATTGGCAAGTCGAAAACCCGCCAGGGCCTTCTTCTCTCCTTCCACGATGACAATCGGGATTGCGACATCAGCGAGTTGCTGGGTGGTGACGCCGGGCGAGATGTAGAGTCGGTTAGCACTGCCAGGTGCCCCCAGGTATTTTCTCTCGGGCTTGGGTTTGCCTTCCCTATCGAAGGTGTAATCGGGCCTGTCACGTCGCAGGCGGTAGCCGAATGGTGCCGGCTCACCTGGCAAGTAGTACGGGAAGAGAATGCCGGCGCAATCGCGTTTGCCCTTCTGGCCGACTACCTCACGCCCCTCTTGGGAATCAACTCGGCGGAGCATAGCCTGATCAGCAATCTCCCGCGTGATCCAGGAGGTGAGCAATGCCGAGTAGTCTTGCTCAGTGAGAGGTCCTCCCCAGGTGGGAGGCAACCGGTCCGGGTTGGGAATGGGGACGGTCACCGGCGTTCCACCCCGGTTTTGGGCTCGTCGCGGCCATCTGGGTCCAACCCGACCGCGCGGGCGACGGCATGTGCAATGGCACGAGCCTTCGAGCTGTCGGACGCCTCGCCGGCTATACCGGAGATCCGCACCCGAACGGTAACGGCGCCACCGCGGCGGCAGTTGATGCTGTAGTTGTCCGGATCGGCGGCGCCCAACAGACGAAACGCATCCTCCAGCTTCTTCGTTGGCTGAAAACGCCAAGCCGGTTTCCAGCGGCGGTTCTCCATCAGATACCGGCCCGGATGTACCGTCCATCGCATCACGCGTTGCGCCAATAGAGCCGTGAGTCTGGGGGCCGTCATGGGCGGTTTGTCCTCGCAGAACGCGTAGCGGGCGCCGACGGCGCCGACATATTGGCGAGGCCGTCCAAGTAGACCTGGAGGTTCACCTCGGAGATCCTGATTGGGCAACTGCTGATTCGCGACGCACGGAGTTTGCCGTCGGTGATCAGCATTCGGAAGTTTGACCGTGCGTACTGGAGCTTCGTGCTCACTCGCCCCATTGAGAGTAACCTTGGAACAGCCACTATCTCTTACTGTTCAGCATAATCTCTCGTAGATAGATGGGCTAGTGATCTAACGGCGATAGCGCGTGTTTCGCAAAACGTGAAATAAGGCTCACGGCCCTTATTTCCGGAAATCTGAAATACGGGCACAACGTGTTATTTCAAGAAAACGAAAATAAGGATGAGATGTCTTATTTCCCTTGCAATCCGGCTTGCTTTAATATCGCAGAGACGGTTTTGCTGATTCGCTCCGCAGTGTAGCCACCGCTTGCCAGTTCTTTGTAGGGCGTACGAAGGCAATGTCGCTTAGCGGCCCACTCGTATCGAAGCTTAATGGGAGTGGTATCGCGCGTTTGCTTGATCGGCGTTAATACTTTCCCTTTCACGTCGGATTGGAGTTTTTGTCTGAACCGATCAAGTTCTCTATCCACAAACACATCGACGATAGTCTGAACCCTGGCTTTCCATTCCGATTCTGATTCATTTAACGGAAAGAACGATGGCAGCGCCAAACGATCACTAACAGCATAGGGATGAATGTATTCGCGCGGCAGTTGCGGGAACGCAAATTTTGGCCACATTCCATGAGGGATTTCGAGCCGCTCACAGGCCTGCAAGATCCCTAGCCGAGCCCACATTTTAGGCCCGCATCTATCCATCAGGTGACTAGGGAAGTATTTGTATCGTGGAATCTTGAACTCAGCTAGAGATAAGGGCACGTCGGGACATACCTCTTGCATCCGGCCAGACGCAAGGGCTACGATGAGGGTGTCTCAAGTCCGCATCGAAGAGCCCCGGCCATCGCGCCGGGCTTTTCGTTTTGGAACCCCCACCATTTTACCGATTTGTGATCGCGATGATTGGTCGCTTGCTTGCGTGGCGTGCTGCCGCCGTGAGTATTACTCGCGCCGGCGCCATCCTCCGGTAATGGTCCGCGCCCAGTTTCCCGGCCGGTGGGCTCCACGCTTGCGGCTCAGGACGGCACCCGGCGTTGCGCTGTTGCTTGATGACGTCACTGGACAGGGCGGCGGGGCCGCGCGTGGATTCTCTCGGCAGTGGGCCGTGCGGTTGTCGGGGAGTTAATGTTTCGCCAATCACGTCGAGTCACGCGCGCCTACCGGGAGCTTACGTGAATTCAGCCCAGTGGGGCACCTCGACCTCGTTAACCACGGACCGGAGCGAGGCTGCTTCGTTCCTCGGCCTGCCCAGGCACAATGCGCAGCAACTCGATCATGTGCCCGCCGCCCGGCTCCTGCGCGGCCACGGACTCGCGGATCAGCTCCAGTTGCTCGGCCTGCGAGGGACTGAGATCCGCTCCGCCGCATGCGCCAGCGAGCAGGTCCAGCAGGTAGTCGCCGCGGCCGCAAATCTCCCGCGTGCTGCCGTCGGCGAAATAGAGGATCACCGGGTCCCCGAGGAATCTGGCTTCCAGGGCCCTGATGCGCTTTTCAAATTTCATCGTCTTTCCTCCGGCCTACCTTGATCCCCTTCCCGGCAGGCGTTTCGCGCTTTAAAGAACATCTTAGTACGATCATGTTGCTGTTGCATGCGGTGTTGTTTAGAATTGGACACGAGAGTGCGATTCTAAAACCCAATAAAGATCGGAGGTTCATGCCAAAGAAACTGAACAACGAGATTCTCGCGGCTGCCATCGAAGGGTTCGAGGCCCAGAAGAAGCGCATCGACGCTCAGATTGCCGAGGTCCGGCAACTGATGACTGGCGGAAGCGCCGAGCCCGCGGCAACACCGGAGCCCGCGCGGACGCGGCGGAAAATGAGCGCGGCCGCCAGGAAGCGGATCGCGGAAGCGCAACGAAAGAGATGGGCTGAGTCCAAAAAGGAATCCGGCGCCGCGCCCCAAGTTGCCAAGTCCGCGGTCCAAAAGCCGAAACGGAAACTGAGTGCCGCTGGTCGGAAGCGAATCATCGAAGCCACCAAGAGGCGTTGGGCGTTGGTCCGGGCAGGGGCTGCTAAAGCGGCGAAATAGGCTTCCGCGTTTCGGACCGCGCAGAACGAACGCCACCCGTCGCGCCACGTTCGCTCACGTTGCGCCCGCGGCGCCCACCGCGACTAGTGTTCCCAACCGGTGGCGTCGGCGCGCCTTAAAGCCGAACCGCCGGGCGCGGAGCCTGTTCGCGCAGATCACTACCGATATGTGGGAATAATGCGGCAAGTTTCTGCCGCCTCGCAGTAGTGGTCGCATGGCCGAAGTCTCTCAGGTACCCACACACTGCGCTATTGACGGAGAATAGGAGTTTCCGGTACTTGAACGCCCAAAGCCAAGATCGATGACTCCAACTTCGACTATTCCGCACCCGAGGCCCGGCATGTTGGCCACGATCCGCAACCGGCGGGGCCTCATCGCGACCGTTGAGCTGTTTGATCTCCTGGAGTTTCGGAGGTTTTGAGAATGAACGTCTTCGACACCCACGCAAAGATCGTTGCCGATTACGCCAGCTACATCCGGAGCTTCATCAACATCGCCGATCCCGCCATCGGTAAGAAAGTCGATTCGGCGCTCTCCGAAGGCAAGCTCTGGCCCGACCCGCTCCTCCAGTTCAACCCAGCCTACGAACAGGCCGGCAGCATCAAAGACATCGCGCAAACCGGCCTGCTCCACCACGCGATCCCCGAGATCTTCAATGGCTACTCCCTCTACCGCCATCAACTCGAAGCTATCCGCCTGGGCGCGGCGGGCAAAGACTTCGTCGTCACCTCGGGCACTGGCTCTGGCAAATCTCTCACCTACATCGGTTCCGTCTTTCATAGGCTCCTCACCGAGCCCAAAACCGAAGGTGTAGCGGCAATCATCGTCTACCCGATGAATGCCCTCATCAATTCCCAAACCAATGAATTCAACATCTACAAAAAGAACTACGAGGACGCTACCGGCCAGACCTTTCCGATAACCGTCGGCCAATATACCGGCCAGGAAAAAAGCGGACCCCGCGCCGAGATGCAGGAGAACCCGCCCCAAATCCTCCTCACCAACTACATGATGCTCGAACTCCTGCTGACCCGTCTGCAGGAACGCAAAATCCGCGACGCCATCTACAGCAACCTCCGCTTCCTTGTATTCGACGAACTCCACACCTACCGTGGCCGCCAGGGCACGGACGTCGCCATGCTCATCCGCCGCATTCGCGCGCAGTGTAACCAGGAAATCGTCTGTATCGGAACCTCCGCCACCATGGTCTCCGTCGGCACCCTCGAAGCCCAGCGCGAAGAGGTCGCCAAAGTCGCCACCACGATGTTTGGTAAGCGCTTCACCTCCGCCCAAATCGTGAATGAGACGCTGACCCGCTCCCTGAAATACTCGGGCCACCTGCCGAGCAGCGAAGCCCTCGCGCAAGCCATCACAGTCGGCATCGATACCACTGCCGCCGAAACGGAACTGCACTCCCATCCCGTGGCCGTCTGGCTCGAAAACCGCATCGCGCTCGAAGAAAAGGAAGGCCAGCTCATCCGGCGCAAACCCCTCAAAACCAGCGAGGTAGTATCCGCCCTCGCCGAAGCCTCCGGCCAACCGGAGCCAATCTGCAAGGAGACTCTCGCCAACCTCCTGCTCTGGATCAGTTCCGTCAATGAATTTCTGGCTCTGAGCGAGAATTCGATAGAGTGCCCGATTGGCGCGGGTTTCAGGATCTCAGGTCGCCGGCCGAGGTCAGCGGCTGTGGCGACTGCGGCGTGCCGGCTTCGTATTGCGCGGCGGG
>Ga0187848_10000037_pt1 | contig 113672 bp, 118 predicted proteins | sample June2016WEW_4_40_FD_132424 | JGI IMG/M metagenome (GOLD analysis project Ga0187848, IMG submission 132424) | Peatland microbial communities from SPRUCE experiment site at the Marcell Experimental Forest, Minnesota, USA - June2016WEW_4_40 | ecosystem: Environmental > Terrestrial > Soil >... | reverse complement strand
TCACCTGCATCGGCCCGATCTCCGCCCTCGGGCAGACCAGGGACCGCTATGCGGATGCCGTCGCGGCCCTGCGCGACCCGGCCCGCACCACCCTTGTGCTGGTCACCCGGCCGGATGTCGCCGCCCTGAGCGAGGCGGCGCGCGCCGCCGGTGAGTTGTCCGCCCTCGGTGTCGTCTCACCGCGTCTGGTGATCAACGGAGTGCTCGGCGCCACCGACCCCACCGACGGGGTCGCCCAGGCCTGGCAGCGTCGCGCCCAAGCGGCGCTGGCGGGTATGCCTCCGGTGCTGGCCGCGATCAAGGGCGTCGACACCGTCCCGCTGCTGTCGGCAGCGCCGGTCGGGCTGGAGGGCCTGCACCTGCTTCTCCATCCCGAGATCGCCGGCCTCCGTGGCAGCACCGGCGAAGAACCCGCCCCCCACCTGCAGAGCGGCCTGGGTGAGCTGGTGCAGCAGCTGGAAGCCGGGGGGTCCGGTGTGGTCATGACCATGGGCAAGGGCGGGGTCGGCAAGACAACCGTCGCCGCTGCCATCGCTGTCGCACTCGCCGCCCGCGGCCATCACGTCACCTTGACCACCACCGATCCGGCCGCCCACGTTGCTGACGCCCTGCCCGACCCTCCGCGCAACCTCACCGTCACGCGCATCGACCCTGCGGCTGAGACCGCCAGCTACATGAGGGCGGTCCTCGCCACCGCGGGCAAGGACCTCGACGCACAGGCCTACGCGCTTCTCGAGGAGGACCTCCGCTCACCGTGCACCGAGGAGGTCGCGGTCTTCCAAGCCTTCGCCCGCACGGTCGCTGCCGCGGCCGATCGATACGTCGTCATCGACACCGCCCCAACCGGGCACACGGTGCTGCTTCTGGACTCCTCGCGCAGCTTCACCCGCCAACTGGCCGCGCAGACGGGCGCCCTGCCCGATCCTGCGGCGAAGCTGCTCGACACCCTCACCGACTCCGCCCACACCCGAATCCTGCTGGTGACCGTGCCCGAGGCAACCCCCGTCCACGAGGCGACCAGGCTTCAAGCTGACCTCGCCCGCGCCTGGATCACTCCGTTCAGCTGGGTTGTCAACATGAGCCTCGCCGCGACACCCACCGCCGACCCGGTACTGCAGGCCCGGGCTCGCCAGGAACGGCGCTGGATCAGCGAGGTCAGTCGCCTCTCCGGCCGCCCGCCGGCGATCCTCGGCTGGTCGTCACGGCCTCCCGTCGGCGCGGAGCATCTGGCTGACCTGACCGCACCGGCGGCGTGACGGTCACCCGCGGGCAGGGACAGCAGTCCCGCGTGCAGCGCCGAGTACCCCCGGGAAGCGCTGGGGGTAGAGGGTCGTGATCAGGGCAAAGCCGCCCATGGCGGCGAATGCGCACAGGGCGATCAGACGAGGATGGCCGTTCATTCAAGACGGCAGCGGCCAGCCGGCGCAGCGGGTGACGGTGCCATCCTGATCGACGAGCCGGCTCGGCAGCCCCAGAGCACTGAGCCAGCCGGGCGCGTCCACTCCGCGGACGATCGCAGCCGTGGAGGCCGTGTTGGCATCGACGCACGAGGCCACGACCACCGTTACGGTGCGCCATGGGCCATCCGCGGGCATCCCGCTGCGCGGGTCGATGATGTGGTGGAGGGACAACGTCCCCCGAGTCCAGCGCCTCATCGTGGTGCTCGAGGTGGCGACCCCCCCTGATTGAATCAGGATGGTCTCGGCATCGGGATCGACGGCCGCCGCGCTGTCCTCGGCGATCTGGACATGCCACCCGCCCAGAGGTGGCGCGCCCGCTGTGCCGATGTCCCCACCAAGGCTGACCAGGACACCGCAGCCCGCCTCGCCGGCGGCGGCCTCCGCGGCCATGTCGGCGGCCAAGGCCTTGGCCGTGGAGCCGAGGTCGATCTCGACGTCCTCGGGGACCCACACCACGCGCCGCCGCTCGTCAAGATGAATCCTCTCCCATCCAGGCACCGGCCCTGGGGTCAGCGTGACCGGACCAGCGCAGCGTGGGACGGACTCGAAGTCAGCGTCGTACCCGGCTGCCCTGAGCGCCGCTCCCACGGTGGGATCCACCAGGCCGTCAGTGAGCCGGGCGGCGCGCAGCGCAATCCGGAGAGCCCGGGCAAGGAGCCCGGAGACGTGCACCTCATGGCCGCGCTGCCGGTGCACCATGCTCAGTTCGCTGTCCTCGCGGAACCGGCTGCAGCTCTGGTCGATCGCGGCGACGACGCGGTCGGCGGCAGCCTTGGCCGAGGCCAGTCGATCCGGCCTTGCTGAGGCCACCTCCATTGAGGTGCCCATGACCGTATCGCGAGCGATAGCCATCTCGATCATCTCGACCTTCCATCCTCCGCAACCCGGATCGCGAGCAGCGGACAGGCGGCGACGGCTCGCCGGGCGTGATCGAGTAGGTGATCGGGCACCCGCTCCGAGCTCACGATCGGGTAGCCCCAATCGTCGAGCCGGATCATCTCCGGAAGCAGCTCGGCGCAGTACCCACGACCGTCGCACCTGATCCGATCGACCCCCAGCGACAGCCGGGACGTCCCGACGCGGGCCACTCCCCGAGGCCCGTCCCAACGGCGCGCGGACGGCTCGGACATCAGGCCACTCCGGCGGTGAGCGGCCTGGCAGCCGTGCAGCCGCGACGCGCGAGGTGATGCGCAAAGTCATCGGCGAACACCCCCAGGGCCGAGCGGACCAGGCCCGCCCCGCCATCGGGGTGGCGGCAGGCCCCGCGCCCGGGGAGCTCCGCGCTCCAGCGGTCAAGACGGGCCAGGTCGTCCGGGCGGGACAGCCCGATGGCGATCCGCCGCAGGGTCTCAGCGATCGCCCCGAGACCGAAGACGCAGGGTCCGCATTGCCCCGCGCTCTGACCGGCCAGGTAGCTCACGATTCGGGCGGTCTCGGCCACACCGCAGCGGTCAACCGGGAGAGGTGCCACCACCCCGCAGCCCAGCGAGTGGCCGGTGGCTCGTAGCCGCTCGGGGTGGAGGGGAAGGTCCCAGGCATCGTCGGCGGCGACCCAACCGCCGAAGTACCCGCCGAGCAGGAGCGCCTGGATGGACCCGGGACGGCCGCCGGCCCTCTCGACCACCTCGGCGACGGGGGTCCCCAGCCGGATCTCGATCACGCCGGGACGGGCGACGGCTCCGGTCACGGTCACCAGCAGGGTGCCCGAGGAGCGGTACCAGGCGCCGCCGCGGCGGGCGATCAGCGCCGCGGCGGCCAGGCTCTCAACGTTCTGGACCATGGTCGGCCGTCCCCGAACCCCAGCCTCGAAGGGGCGTGGCGGGACGCTCATGGGGAGGGCCACACCCCGGTTGACGAACTGAACTGCCGCAGTCTCCTCTCCGGAGACGTAGGCGACAGGGGCGCGGGAGATCCGGATGAGGCCGCGCTCCCTGGCGGGGCGCTCAGCCAGGGCGTGGAGCATCGCATCGGCCGCCGCGGAGTGTTCGCGCCCGATGTAGAGAACGATCTGGTCGGCCTCAACGGCGCCTGCGGCCAGGACGGCGCCGTCGAGGACGAGGTGGGGCCGCGCCTGCATCAGCAGACGGTCCTTGAAGCTGAGCGGCTCGCCCTCGGCCCCGTTGGCGATAACCACGCGAGGCCCCTGACGTCCGGCCAGCGACCGCCACTTCCGCCCCACCGGGAAGCCAGCTCCGCCTCTCCCCCGAAGGTCGCTCTGGTCCAACGCGTCGATCAGTTCCGAGCCCGAGAGGAGGTTCAGGCCCAGTCGTGCCAGGTGACTGGTGGCGGGCTCGGCTCCCCCATGGAGGTCGGGACCATCCAGAAGCGAGGGGAAGCTCATCGGTCGCTCCCCGCCATGAGGCGCGCGGACCTGACCTGAGCCAGTGGGTCGAGTGGCGCCGCGACCAGACGCCAGGCCAGACAGGTGAGCACGGCGCCGCAGCAGACGATCGTGATTCCCAGCAGCCACGCGGAGTGGCCGTCGGTCCCGGTGCCCACCGCATGGACCACAGCCAGCGGCCAGCAGGCATAGGCGAGCCAGTGGACCGCCCGCCACAACCGGGCACCGATCACGCGTCGCGCCAGGCTGGTCAACCCGACCGCAAGCCCGAGCTCGAAGCTCAGGGTGCCCAGTCCCAGCCAGACGGTCCGGTACGAGGAACCGAATGGCACGGTGGCGGCCACGATGCCGAGGCTGGTGAACGGATCGACGACTGCCGTGACGATGTGGAGACCGAGGAAGAAGAGCGCGACGAGGGCCAGGTCCTGATGGACCGCCGCCGTGAGGAAGCTGGGCCACCCCTCGCCTCTGACCCGGAGCCGGGTCAGCAGTCCGAGGCAGACGACGGCGCTCAGCAGCACCAGGCTGATCACGCCGGCGCCGCGGGTCGTGTACCAGAGCCATTGGGAAGTCATGCCGACCAGCCTAGGCGGGGCACCTTGCGGAACCTTGACGTCAGCGTTCCGTCAGACTGCGTCGTTACCCTCGGCCCATGGACACGATGACCGAACGCGGCCCCACCGGGCGGCGCGGCCGGAGCCGGCCGTGAGGCGCCACAGTGCAGAGCGAGACCGCGCTCTCGACCTCCGCACCCAGATCCGGAACCTCTCCATCGGGCTCGCCGCCGCAGGCACCGCCGCGTTCGCCGCGGTGGCCGCCACGACCCTGCCCGGGCACGCCGCCACCGGCAGCCAGCTTCAGCCGCCGAATCAGCTTCCCATCGCGGGCCAGAGCGTCGGCAGTGTGGTGACCGGCGGCTCGACGGCCTCGAGCGCCACCGGCAGCGGCACCAACAGCGGCGGGTTGCAGCCTCCCAGCCAGCTTCCCAGCCTCGGCCAGGGTGGCGGCGTGGTCACGGGAGGCTCCTGAAGTGTCGCCCGAAGCCATCCGCGTCCACAAGGCGGACAGCTGCGTGGCGGCGGTCCTCGTCGGTTCGCTTCGGCACCCCGCCGGTGCCGCATCCCTGGTCGCCCTGGCCACACCGGCAGGGCCTGACGACCTGCGCGAGGCAACGTGACCTCCCCCGAACAGAGCCGCGACGATCGGGCCCATCGCGATCCGTCGCCTTCCGATCAACCCCTGGGCGAGCGCGTTGGGCACTCGCTCGAGGAGGTATTCGATGGCTTGCCTCCCGCGGCCCGGCGCTGGCTGCGCATCTTCAAGGTGGACCCTGGGACGCGTCAGGCCCCCCCATCTCCGGTTCGTTGGGTGATCGCGCTCATCGTTGCCAACGTGGGATCCCTGATATCGGATGCGATTCTGGTTGCCATGGGAAAGTGGATCTTCCCCTCCACGCAGAACTTCCCCCACTTCCAGTTCTCGGACTACGCCAAGCTCACGATCGTCGGCGTCACCATCGCCTGCATCGCGTGGCCGGTGGTGACCTGGATCTCGTCCCAGCCGCGCTGGCTATTCCTGCGGCTCGCCGTGCTCGTGACCCTCGTGCTCTGGCTGCCCGACCTGTGGATACTGGTTCACGGCGAACCGATCCGCGGCGTTGGGGTCCTGATGCTGATGCATCTCGCCATCGCCTTCATCACCTATCCCGCGCTGGTGCATCTGGCCCCGGTCGGTTCCCCAGGCAGACGGTCCGTTCTCGCGTCTGAGAAGGAGTGAGCTCACTCCCGTTGGAACAGTGCTCGCCGGCCGCGCCGACGGCAGTGCTGCGGCCGTGACCCGGCTGGCACGTCTGCGTCGCCGGCGGGCACGGATGCGACCTGATGTCGGCTGACGTTGAGATTCCGGACGCTTCCCGTCACAGCGCAGCCGGGGGGTCCGCCGTCGATGCCGGGAGCTCGGCGGGGCCGGAACTCGCCCCCCTCCCCACCGGCCAGACCACAGCGAAGCGCGCACCTCCGCCCGCGAGATTGGTGACGCGCCAGCGCCCCTGGGTGGCCCGCACGACCGAGTCGGCGATGGCCAGACCCAGTCCGGCGCCCTCGCCGGTGGAGGTGCCCCGATGGAACCGGTGGAAGAGCAGGGGGAGCTCGGCCTCCGGAATCCCCTCGCCGTCATCACTCACGGAGAACTCCGCCCGCCCCCCCTCGATGGCGCGCGCCTCCACTCGAACCGTCGTCCGAGCGTGGCGGCAGGCGTTGTCCACCAGGACGCCGACCAGGCGGTCGAGCCACTCGGCCGGCATGGAGACCAGCAGGACGCTCTCCGGAGCGACCGCGGTGACGGACAGGGACCGCGTCGCCATCACCGAAGCGAAGCGCTCTTCCGCCAACCGAGCGGCGGTGCCCAGATCGATCAACTCGGCATTCGGCGACCGAGGCTCAGAGTCGAAGCGGGCGAGCCAGAGCAGATCCTCGACGATCCGGCGCATTCGGCCGATCTCGCCGCTGACCCGGCGGAGAGCGGGGCGGAGATCGCGGTCGTCGCCGGACAGGGCCAGGCTGGCCTCCGCCTGCATCACCGTAAGCGGGGTGCGCAGCTCGTGCGATGCATCGGCGGTGAAGGCGAGCTGCCGCTGGCGCATGCGCTCCAGAGGGCCACCGACGCGGCTACCGACCGCGAGGGCGCCGACGAAGACGAGGACGAGGAGAAGCGGGCCCACCACCAACTCGGCAATCACCAGGTCCCCCATCTGCTGCCCGGCCGGGGTGAGGCTCGCCCCGACCACTAGGCCGCCGCTGCCAATCCGCTTCCCGAGGAGTCGGAACGGGTTGCCTGCGACGTCGGCGGTGGTCGGCGCCGTCGCCGTGCAGAGACGAGAGGGCAGGGCGGGAGCGACGCCGACGGGCTTGCACCGGCCATCCGGTTGGATCACCCAGGCCAGGAGGGGCTCATCGAAGTCGTGGTCAGGGTCGATCTCGGTCAGCGAGGCGGTGGGCTGGGCGGCGGCTTGCGTCATCCACTGGCTCAGGCGCCCGTCGACGGCGGCGGTGAGGTTGTGAGAGACCAGCACGTCAGTCGCCGTGAGCACGCCGCAGAGTCCGAGTGCCACCAGGGCGGTGGCAAGGGCGGCGGTCCGCAGGGCGCGCCGACGTAGGCGGCTGCGAGCCGGCGCGCTCATCCGCTCACCAGCCGGTATCCGGTGCCGCGGACCGCAACGATGGCGACGCCCGCATCACCGCCGAGCTTGGCGCGGAGCCGGGCTATGTGCGCCTCCATGGCGTTCCAGCTCGCCTCGGCGTCCGGCCAGACCTGCTCGGCGATGCTCTGCCGGGTCACCACCGCCCCGGCCCGGCGCAGCAGCAACTCCAGGATGGCGTACTCCCGCGGGGTCAGAGCGACGAGGCGTGTTCCGCTGTGGACCTCGCGCGTCGCCGGGTCCAGCTCCAGACCGGCCACCCGGAGGGTGGGGCCGGCAGGCGCGCCACCCCGCCGGAGCAGGGCCCGGAGGCGAGCCAGCAGCTCCTCGAAGTCGAACGGCTTGACCAGGTAGTCGTCGGCGCCCGAGTCCAGGCCGCGAACCCGATCCTGGGAGGTGTCCCTGGCGGTGAGCATCAGGATCGGAAGGCGAAGCCCCCGGCGCCGCGCCTCGGTGATCACCTCGGCTCCGTCCAGGCCTGGCATTCGCCAGTCCAACACCGCAGCGGCGAATTCGCCCACCCTCAGCATGTGCAGAGCGTCGTCACCCCGTTCGACGGTGTCGACCAGGTAACCGTTCTGGCGAAGGCCGCGGGCGAGCACCGAGAGCAGCGCCCTGTCGTCCTCGGCCAACAGGAGTCGCATCTCCGTTACGGTACCTCCCGGCAGGGTGCCCGGGGGCCGGCTGCGGTCGGCGCGCGATCAACCACGATCGGGATGCTGACCCCCGAGGCTTGCGGAATCCTGAAGCCATCTGGGATGAGCTGACACGCGGCTCCCGGCCGAGCCCGCCATCGCCGTCAGCTTCCCGTCAGCCGGCCGGCCCACGATCGCAGCCATGCCCCAACCCACTTCGTCGACAGCCTTCTCGCGCGCCGCCGGCAGGCCCGTTTCTGCCACCACCCGGCGCTCGCTGCGGGTCCCCCGGACCTGGGGACTGCGCCCGAGTGACGTGGTCCTGGCCGTGTCCGGCAATGCTGGGCTGATCGTCGTCCTATGGGTCCGCCACGGGCAGTTCCCCCACCTGACCGACCCGGCCGCGGTGCTCATCGCGGTGGGCCAGCTCGGGGCCCTGCTGGGCACCTACTCCGCGCTCGTCCAGGTGGTGCTGATGTCTCGAAGCCCCTGGCTCGACAGCCTCTTCGGGATCGACCGGATCGCGGGCTGGCACCGCTGGTTGGGCTTCGCCACCGTCGACCTGATCGTGGCCCACGTCGTCTTCACCACCGCAGGCTACGCGCTCGCCGATGGCCGCTCCTTAACTGCTCAGACCTGGACCTTCCTGTCCACCTACCCCTACATGCTGATGGCCTACGCCGGCACGGCCCTCTTCATCCTCATCGCAGTGCTCTCCGTGCGGGAGGCGCGCCGGCGGCTCTCCCACGAGAGCTGGCATTTCGTCCACCTTCTTGTCTACCTCGCGATCGCGCTCAGCTTCGCCCACCAGCTGGCGGTCGGCACCGACTTCGTCCACGACCCCGTGGCGCTCGCCTACTGGGTGTCGCTGTATGCGGTCGCGTCCATCCTGGTGGTCGCCTTCCGCATCGTCGCTCCCGCGAGGATGGTCCTGCGTCACCAGCTGCGAGTGCAGAGCGTCGTCGAGGAGGCGCAGGACGTCATCTCGATCTACATCCACGGACGCGACTTAGGCGAGCTCCCGGTGCGCGCGGGCCAGTTCTTCAAGTTCCGCTTCCTTGCCCGGGGTCTGTGGTGGCAGGTCCACCCGTTCTCCCTGTCGGCGGCCCCCAACGGCGAGTATCTCCGCATCACCGTCAAGGAGGTGGGCGACTTCACGCGCTCCCTGCACCGTCTGTCACCCGGGACACGGGTCGTCCTGAACGGCCCCTACGGCATCTTCACCGCGCTGCGACGCCGGCGTCCGCGCTCGCTGCTGATCGCCGGTGGCATCGGTGTCACGCCGCTGCGAGCGCTGATCGAGGAGATGCCCCAGCGCAAGAACTCGATCACCCTGCTGTATCGCGCCAGCTCCTGGGAGGAGGTGGTCTTCAAGACCGAGCTCGACCAGCTGGTCGCGGCACGCGGTGGGGTCATCCACTACGTCATCGGGCGCCGGGGCCGCGAGGTCAGTGCTCACCCGTTCGCCCCCCGATTCCTGCTCGCCGCCGCCCCTGACCTGCGCGATCGCGATGTCTTCGTCTGCGGCCCGCGCGAGATGGTCGACGCCGTCACCAGCAGCCTGCGGACGCTCAGGGTCCCCGCCGGGCAGATCCACGTCGAGCGCTTCGCGTTTCTCAGTTGAGGAAACTGCCATGCCGGTTCGTGCCGTCGTCACGCTTTTCGCCATGGTGGTCGGCGTGTCCCTCGCCCTCAGCTTCCGCACCCCACCGCCCAGCGCGCTGGGCACCGCGGTCGCCCCACCTCCGCCCAGCTCCTCCTCGGTGTCGGGCTCGATGCCGACGCCGACGCCATCAGGCGCCCCTCCCTCGGGCGGAAGCTCTCCGGCTCCGACCCCCAAACCCGCGGCAGCCGGTCTGAAGAATGGGACGTTCACCGGCCAGAACGCTGCCAACTTCTTCGGCCCGGTGCAGGTGCAGGTGGTGATCGCCGGAGGCAGGATCACCGACGTCAAGGTGGTCCAATCTCCGAACGACAATCCGCAATCGGCGTACATAGCCTCGGTGGCCATGCCCCTGCTCCGGCAGGAGGTCCTGCAGGCACAGAGCGCCCAGATCGACATCCTCAGCGGGGCGACCTACGACAGCCAGAGCTACGCGCAGTCGGTGCAGTCGGCACTGGACATGGCTCATGCCTGAGCAGCCCGCGGCTTCGGTTCCTGCCGTCTCGCGAACCGTGCGCGCCGAACCCGTGATGGGAACGGTGATCACGGTGGACGTCCGCGACCCCGGAGTCGACCGGGCTGCGGTTGAGGCGGCGTTCGCCTGGTTCCACGAGATCGACAACACCTTCAGCACCTTCCGGCGCGACAGCGAGATCTGCAGGCTCTTCCGTGGCGAGATCACTGAGCCGGAATGCCGGCCGGAGGTGCGCGAGGTGCTGGGCCTCTGCGCGGAAGTCGAGCGCCGCAGCGGAGGCGCCTTTGACATTCATGCGGGAGGCCGGCTTGACCCATCCGGGCTCGTCAAGGGATGGTCGGTGGAGCGGGCCGCGGCCAAGCTGCAGGTCGCCGGAGCCCGAAACTTCTTCATCGGGGCGGGGGGGGACGTGGTGGTGCGGGGGGAGCCGGCCCCCGGTCAGCGCTGGCGGGTGGGGGTTCGCCACCCGGAGCTTGCCGACCGCGTCGCTGCGGTGCTCGCGGTCGGCGACCTCGCGGTGGCCACCAGCGGCTGCTACGAGCGCGGCGAGCACATCGTCGATCCACGCACCGGCCGGGCCCCGCAGGGTCTCCTCAGCGTCACCGTCGTCGGACCCAGCCTCACCTATGCCGACGCCTTCGCCACCGCCGCCTTCGTTATGGGAGAACCTGGAGTGACGTGGGTGTCGGGGATCGACGGCTACGGCGCCCTGGCCATCACCGAAGATCGCCGCACGGTGTGGACGTCCGGCGTGGACCGTCTACTGGTGCGCGCCACGGCTCCCGCCACCTGACCCTGGACCGGGCCGCTCCGCCCCGCCAGGAAGGCGCAAGCCGCGCGCCATACCGTCAGCGACGATGAGCGAGGGGAACGCGTCCATCGAGCCCAACTCGACGACGTGGGCAACGAAGGAACTGACCCAGTCCTGGACGCGTCCGTTTGCCGAGCTGGTGACCGGCCCTCAGTCGTGGGGCACCGCGCCCCCGCCGGTGTCGAGGCCAGCGCACGGCTCACCGCCACCACCGGGATCGTGCTCCTGGCCCTGCTCGCCGTAGAGGGCGCCACCCTGCTCTCGATCCGACGCCTCGTTCCGGTGCACCTCGCTGTGCGGCTGCTGCTGTCCCGCGGGTGCTGCTCAAGTTCGCCAGCACGGGACGGCGCTTCGCCGGTTACTGCCTGGGCGACGCCGCCACCGAGCGGCGGGGGGCCGTCCACGATCGTGCTTCGCATGATCGGGGCGCTGCTGGTGCTCTCCACGGTGGTGCTGTTGGGCACCGGCAGCTGATCGCCGACCCGGCCGTCGAACGCCCGGCGGGCGAGGTTGGATCGGCCGGGCAGACCCGCCCCACCGTCAGGGCAGCGTCAGCAGCACCGGTTAGCGTGTGAGGCACAAAGGATATCGCCGGCGGCCTCCGCCGACACCAGGAGGAAACGGTCATGTGGCCACGTTGGAACACTCGCCCGATCGTTGTCCAGGGCTTCCCCGCCCTGCCAGCCGAGGGGGCCCCCGGGCCTCACGTCGCCAGCAATGCGCCCTTCATCCGCGCCCGGGACGCCGTCTCTGCGCCGACCCGAGGAAGTTCCGCCGTGTCGGACGAGACCGCGGCCGAGCTGCTGTGGGGCCACTCGTGCTCGGCCGACGCCGGCGTCGTGCGTCCACGCGGGCGACCCCCGCCCACCCATCAGGCCCCCTCCGAGGCCTCCCTCGTGCGGCATGCTGTCCACCGGGAGCAATCCAGCTCAAATAGCGCCTCTGGTGGGGTGGACTCGCCTCATTACTTCCGGACCGTCGCCGGACCATTAAAGCAAGTGCCGGCCATAGGCACGGATGGCGAAGCAAGTGGACCAAGCGAATTCAAGAAGGCCTATGCGAACGACGAAAGTCGAGCGCACTTGGTTTGGGAGCAAGAGGTCCCCAGTTCGAGTCTGGGCGCCCCGACCAGCGGGTCGTTTGTAGCCAGTTTCTGAATTCGCCTGGTGCATTTGCTTTGGTTAGGGCCGGGCTCGGCCGGGGACCCGGGGCGCAGAGGCAAGTGCTGCTCCGAGCCATGGTTAGCGAAGCAAGTGCTCTATCACCACGGCACCGCCAGAGCAGCGTCCCATCGGCACCCTCGAGCAGCCCTCGTTCCATCCTGGCCGAGCCGTGCGTTGCGTGCTACAATCGACGCATATGGAGACGATCGGGGTTCGGGAACTGCAGCAGCGAGCGTCGGCCGCCATCAGGAGGGTGCGCCGGGGGGAAATCCTCGGCGTCACCGACCGCGGTCAGCTGGTGGCCGTCCTCGCTCCGCCGTCGGTGACCGTCGGCACCGGGAACCTCATCGCTGCTGGCCGGGTGAGCCTTGCCCGCCGGATCCAGGGGCCGCTCCCGGCGCCGGTCGCGGCCTCCCGCTCGATCGGAAGTGTCCTCGACGAGCTGCGCGGCGAGCGGTGAGGTGGCCTTCTACCTGGAGACCTCCGCCTTCCTCAAGCTGGCCGTTGCGGAGGACGGTTCGCCCGCCATGCGCCAGTGGTTCATCGGTCACCGGCCCTGCTGGTCATCCCAGTTGCTCACCACCGAGGCACACCGCGCGGCCGCCCGGCTCGGGGTCAACCCGGACGTCATCGATGAGCTGCTGGACGGTGTCTCGCTGGTCCTGCCATCCTCTTCGACCTTCGACGTGGCGGGGCGGCTCGCTCCCGTCGAGCTGCGCTCCCTCGACGCCATCCACGTGGCCGCCGCCGGTGAGCTCGGCCCCGACCTCGAGGGCGTGGTCACGTACGATCAGCGCGTCATCGCGGGCGCCAACGCAGCCGGGTTTCCGGTCATCCGACCCTGAGCGTCGCCGAATATAACTGTCCAAGTCCTTCGGAGTTGGGGGGACTTCCGAAGAGGAACCGCACGGTAGCCTTCGTTGTCCGCCCCTCAGCTCAAGGCGGAGCCCCGGCGTTCCGGATGTCCTGCTGGGCATGACCAGTGACGAGCGACATCGGCGTGTCAAGGTGGGCGGAAAGTCGTTCCTCATCCTCGACGAGCGGCGTCACCTCGTTCGCGTGCTGCGGAGAGCCGCTATGTGGAGCAGAAGACGGGATCGCTCCACCGGCGCCGCTCAGCGGTTCAGGCGGTGGATGGTCCAGCTCAGGAAGGTCGCGAACATGCTCCAGCCCAGGTAGGGAAGCAGCAGCAGCGCGGCTGGGCGCCGGACCTTCCACGCCTGGGCAACGAGGCCCGCGTTGACGGCAGTGAGTAGTGCGCATTCCGCGGTAGCGAGGTCCGTCCGCTTGGCACGCGTGAACAGAGGTGTCCAGGCGGCGTTAAGCAGCGACTGGGCCACGAACAGGGGGAGGAGAGCGCGGCTAGCGCGCCGCCGCTCGAGCCAAAGCAGGGAACCGGCGGCCGCGATGGTCGCGTAGAGCACGGACCAGACCGCACCGATGGCCGCGCCCGATGGCTGCCAGGCTGGCTTGCGAAGCTCGGCATACCATGCAGAGCGAAAGTCTCCGGCGACGCCGCCGGCCACTGCCACCGCCCCCGTCAGGCCTAGCGCCCCGGCGACGCCGACGATGTCCCGAGCCCTGTCGCGCACCGCTCGATTCTAGCCTGAAACGTGAATGGGTCAAGTTCACCTGTTCGGCCCCCATCTGGCGGCCTCCAACGCGCTTTGACACTTGGGGGGTGCTGCTTGATCCCCACCAGCCGTTGCTGGGCTCGGACTTCCTGGGACACTCAGCACGGGTGGGTCGTCGGGGTCTCGACGCTGTACCGCACCGACGACGGCGAGATGGACTGGCAGTCACTTGGTGATCCATCGCCGCCTCTCTGGTCAGTCCACTTCGTCAGTCCCATGATCGGCTGGGGTGTCGCCGGCAACAACGACGTCGCCTGGAACCCGGAGGAGGACGGCATGGCGGCCCCGCCCGCCGGCGGCCGTCTGGTGACCACCACAGATGGCGGTCCGACGCAGAATCAGCAGCGGGTCTCGTCGTCGTGACGCGCGGGAGACGGCGGTTTCGAGCCGAGGGAAGCCCAAGTAGGGTCACGGCGGAGCGGTGGCCGCGCCTGCAGGTCAGCGGCCGGGAGTAGCCCGAGGAGTTGCCGGCCGCAACACAAGCCCCGTGCGGGTCGGCTTGGCGCGGCCGCGCTTGGGTCCAGTTCGATCCCCCTTCCGGCTGCGGCCGCTTGAGCGCCTCATTGCTTCTGGACCCTCGCCGGACGCTTGACGCAAGTGCCGACCGTAGGTACGGATGGCGAAGCAAGTGGACCAAGCGAATTCGAAATGGCCTATGCGAACGACGAAAGTGGAAGGCGCTTGCTGTGGGAGTGAGAGGTCGTGGGTTCGAGTCCCACCGCCCCGGACCAGCCTCCCTCTGGATGGCGATTCTGAAGACAGGGTTGACGGCCGAGCGCGCGCTGGGACGCTGCCTCGGTCACCCCAGCGCCTCAGCGCCCTCCGGCAGCCGACCCTCAAGCCGCCGCCCGGCCCTCGAGGAAGCTCACCAGCGCGGCGGGGCTGAGCGAGCGGGCGAAGAGGAATCCCTGGCCCCGATCGCAGCCGAAGCCGCGCAGCGCGGTCAGCTGCTTCTCGGTCTCGATGCCCTCCGCCACGACCGTCAGATCGAGCGCGTGGGCGAGGTTGATGATCGCGGCCACGATCTTGTGGCTGTGGGAGTCGACGTCGATCCGCTTCACGAAGGAGCGGTCGATCTTGAGGAAGTCGAGGGGGAACGACTGCAGATGGGTGAGGGACGAGAAGCCGGTGCCGAAGTCGTCCAGCCCGATGCGCACCCCGAGCTTGCGGAGCTCGACGAGCGACTTGATCGCGGAGTCCGACGTCTGCAGCAGCACCTGCTCGGTCACCTCGATGGACAGGTCGCGTCCGGTCAGTCCCGCCCCGCTCAGGCTGGTCGAGAGCCGCGACGGGAAGTCGGAGCTGACCAGCTCGCGGGCGGTCACGTTGACGGCCACCCGCCCGACCCCACCACCGCTGCTGAGGCGCGAGCGCAGCGCCGCCAGCTCGGCAAAGGCCGTCGTCCGCACCCACTCGTCCATGACCGGCAGCAGCCCCGACTCCTCGGCGACGGAAAGGACCCGCTCCGGGACCGACTGGCCCCTATCGATGTCGTCGCTGCGGAGGAGGGCCTCCACCTCGACGGGCAGGTCTTTCGCCAGATCGATGATGGGCTGGTACTCGACGCTCAGCCGCCCCTCGGACATGGCCCGCCGCAGCACCCGCTCAGTGTGGAGGCGCTGGGCGGCCCGCGCCTGCAGGGCCTCTCCGTAGACCTCGTGGCGGTCCCGTCCCTGGTCCTTGGCCCGGTACATGGCCAGGTCGGCCTCGCGGAGCAGGTCCCCGGGCAGGTGGTCCGGGCGCGAGGTCGCCGCGATCCCGATGCTGACGGTGGCGACCACCTCCTCGCCCTGGAGCAGGTGGGGTTCGCGCAGAGCGGCGACGATGCGCTGGGCGCACGCCGACAGGTCCGCACGCGCGGTCAGGCCCTGCACGACGACGACGAACTCGTCGCCTCCGAAGCGCGCGACGGTGTCGTCGGGGCGGGCGACGCGCTGCAGACGGCGTGCCGTGTCCACCAGCACGGCGTCGCCGACCTGGTGGCCGAGGGTGTCGTTGATGACCTTGAAGTGGTCGAGGTCGAGCATCAGCACACCGACCAGGCCCACGTTGCGCTTGAGACGCTTGAGCGCCTGGTTCAGCCGGTCCATGAGGAGCGTGCGGTTGGCGAGCCCGGTGAGCGTGTCGGTGAGGGCGCTGCGCTCCATCTCCTGCTGCGCCTCCACGCGGTCGCCGATATCGCGCAGCGCCAGCTGGGTCTCGTCCACCTCCCCGGTGACCGCATCGAGGATGGGTCTGCTCCGGCACTCGAGCCAGGCATACCCGCCGTCCTTGCGCCGGAAGCGGAGGCTGATGCTCTCGATCTCGCCGGTGCGCGCCATCCGTCTCCGGGCCGCTCCCGCCAGGGTGCGGTCGTCGTGATGGATCAGCCCGCTCATCCGCCTGCCGATCAGCTCCTGGGGCGCGTAGCCGAGGAGAGGCATCGAGGTCGGCGACATCGACGTGAAGACGCCGGCGCCGTCGGTGACGGCAAGGGCGTCCGTCGGCGAGAACATCAGGTCGAAGGGGTCGGATGGGCGACCTGAGGAGATCTTGTCGGAAAGCCGCCCACCAGCCACTAGGGTCACCCCAACCACGCACCGCCCAGCGGCGGCACGAACGAGCGCCCCCAGCACGTGGGGCAGCTCAGAAGATCAGATCAACTCAAACGTGAAGAATCCCACGGGTTTCCGGATCCGTCGGTACGCTGCCGGACAGTGGCGGTCACCCGACAACGTGCGCCACCCGCCAGGGCGTCCGGCTCTCGATCGAGGCGTGCATGGCCACCAGGACGGCCGTGTTCGCCCGGGCGTCGGCGAGGGTGAGCTCCAGCGGGGCCCGGCCCCGGATGGCGCCGGCCAGGTGCTCCACCTCCAGCCGGTAGGGGTCGACGAAGGGGAACGTCTCGACCGCCGGCTCGGCGCCGTCCTCGTAGACCTCGGTCGCACCGCGATGGAGGAGGAGCCGGGTGAACGGTTCCCGCCGCATCCCGGTGCCCGGCAGCAGCATCCACCCCTCGCTTCCCACCACCTCCACCTGGGCGAAGGGGTTGCCGAAGTCGAAGCTCACCCAGAATGGTGCGGTCACGTGGTGGGGGAAGCGCATCACCCCGGTGACCGTCGTCTCCGTCGGCTGACCCTCGCGGACGTCGGCGAAGGCGAACAGCTCGGTGGGCTCCCAGCCCAGCAGGCCGCGCGCCATGCTGGTCGCGTAGCAGCCCATGTCCCAGACGATCCCGCCGCCCGCCTCGGAGACGAAGCGGATGTTGGCGAGATCCGTCGGGACCGAGAACGCGAAGCCGATCCGCACCACCCGCGGCGCTCCGATCGCCCCGCTCCTGACCAGCTCGACGGCGCGGCGCCAGCGCGGGGCGTGCCGGTACATGAAGGCCTCCAGCACGTGCCGGCCGCTGCGCCGCGCCGCCGCCTCGATGGCGTCGACCTCGACCACCGAGAGCGCGAGTGGTTTCTCGCAGAGCACGTGCTTGCCGGCCTCGAGCGCCTTCACCGTCCACTCTGCATGGAGGTGGTTGGGGAGGGGGATGTAGACGGCGTCGATCGAGGGGTCGGCGAGCAGCTCCTCATAGCCGGTGTGGGGGCGGCAGCCCCAGCGGGCCGCCGCGGCTCCAGCCCGGTCGGGGGACCTCGACGCGATGCCGGCCAGCTCGCACCCCTCGGCGGCGAGCAGTCCGGGGATGAGCCTGTCGTTGATTGCCGCGGTGGAGAGCACTCCCCAGCGCACGGTGTCGGACGTCATCCGGTGTCACCTCTCTGCGCGCACGCTTCCGGGGATGCCGCGGCCCGCGTCGGCGTGGGTCGCGTCCCGTCGTAGCGAACCCGAAGAGCATGCCACGGGTCTGGCGTGGGAAGACGCCGGTGGAGCATATCCATCTCTTCAGGGGATTGATTCAATCTTCTCGATCTCCCCTATACATCAGCCCCCACCCTGGGTTAGACTCGTCTACGCATCAGGAGTGGTCCGGCGACGCCGGACCCGGCAACCTGGAAGGACATCCAAGGTGCCACTCCGTTTCGGGGATGTGGCCTCGCAAGAGGCAACCAAGTGTCCGGCGCGAGGGTCGCGGGCCTCCGGGGAGGAGCGCGAGGCCTCATCGGTATCCGCAGACCCGAACGGGTGACGATGTCCTCCCACCACAACCGGAGGGCGCTCGGCATGGTCACCGGATCGGGAGCAGCCGAGGTCGTCGGCGCCGAGCTCAACGTGCCGCTGGTCGGCGGCGGGACCGTCCGCTACGCCAACCTGGACTACGCCGCCAGCGCCCCGGCGCTGGCCTCGGTCTGGGCCGAGGTCCAGGCCTTCCTCCCCTGGTACAGCAGCGTCCATCGGGGCGCCGGCTTCCGCTCCCAGGTCGCCACCGCCGCCTACGAGGGCGCCCGCGACGTCGTCCGGGGCTTCCTCGGGGGGCGGCCCGACGACACCGTCATCTTCACCCGCAACACCACCGACGCCATCAACCTGCTGGCCCGCTGCCTGCCCCGGCGGACGACCGTGGTCACCACCCTGGTGGAGCACCACGCCAACATGCTCCCCTGGCGGCGCTACCACACTGCGATCGAGCTGCCGGTGCCGGCGGACCCCGCGGAGCTGCTCACCCGCTTCGACGACACGCTGAGCCGCATCCCGGCCGGCCAGCCGTCCCTGCTCGCGGTGACCGGGGCCTCGAACGTGACCGGGGAGGTCTGGCCGATCGCTGAGCTGGCCGCCCTGGCCCACCGCCACGGAGCCCGCATCCTGGTCGACTGCGCCCAGCTGGCCCCGCACCGCACCGTCGACATCGCCGGGCTCGACCTGGACTGGGTCGCCCTCTCCGGCCACAAGCTCTACGCGCCCTTCGGCTCCGGCGCCCTGGTTGGGCGCCCCGACGGGCTGGACAGCGCCGATCCCTACCTTGCCGGCGGCGGCTCGGTCGCGTGGGTGAGCGCCCAGGGGGCGGCGTGGACCGGCCTCCCCGACCGCCACGAGGGCGGCTCCCCCAACGTCGTCGGCGCCTTCGCCCTGGCCGCAGCCTGTCGGGAGCTGGGCAGGATCGGTATGGACCAGGTGGCGGCGGAGGAGACCCGCCTCGGCGACCTGCTCCGGGCGGGGCTCGCCGAGGTCCCGGGGCTGACCACGTACACGACCTGGCCGGGGCATCCCGACCGGGTGGGCATCGCCGCCTTCAGCCTCGATGACCGCGACCATGCCGAGGTGGCGACGATCCTCTCCGCCGAGCACGGGATCGGCGTCCGCAGCGGTTCGTTCTGCGCGCACCCGCTGCTCGCCCACCTCGCCGGTGGTGCGGACGGCTGGCGGCCGGGCTGCGGCAGGGAGGTGCCCGGGGCCATCCGGGCCAGCCTCGGTCTGGGAAGCCGCGAGGAGGACATCGACCGCCTCGCCGCCGCTCTCCTCGAGATCACCCGGCACGGGCCGCGCTGGACGTACCGGAGCCAGGCCGATGGCAGCGTGGTGCCAGACCCCGACGACCGCCCGCCGCCGCCTTTCCTGGCTCGGGTGTCAGGGCCGGCGACGCAGCCACTCCCGGCCGGCCTCGCCGCCGGGGCGACCATCACCGCAGTCACGGGGGCCCGGTAGCCGTTGGCAGTGGGCGCTCGTCGGCGCCGGCCGCTCCGCTCGCGCACGGAGCAGCCGCCAGCGGTGTGTATCATCGAGAGCGATGTCTGCGCAGCCCGGACGCCCTCTGCTCACCCGGCGCCTCTTCCTCGATTTCGGGGCTCGCAACACCTGCTCCTGTATCTGAGCCTGGCCCGGCTGCGCGGCGGCCCCCCCAGGCTTGGTGGAACTTCCCCTCGGTGCCGTGCCGGTGAAGGCGGGCACCACCCCTTCCCTCAGGAGCACACATGGACACACTGACCATCCCCGGCGGCGGGAGCTCGGCCCCCGCGGCCCACGACCCCGACAGCTCATCGCGGCACCCGCGCCGCGGCCCCGGGAGCGGCGCCGTCGCGCCCCGGCCCGCACCCGAAGCCGAGCCCGCTGACCCGGCCGGGCCGGATCACGCCCTGGTCCGTGCCCTGATCGAGCACCGGCGCACCCAGGTGGCCCGGCTGCCCTCCCGCAAGCGCGTCGACACCTTCGTGGACGCGGCGGTGGGCCTGCTCTTCCCCCAGCACAGCGCCGAGGGCAGGGCGAGCGAGGAGCACCTCCTCGCCAGGATCAATCTCCTCCGCGCCGAGCTGGCCGGCATGCTCCGCGCGGTGCTCCCCCGGGAGCGCTCCGACGAGGTGGCGGACCAGCTCACCCGGGCGCTGCCCGCCATCTACGACCGCCTGCGGGCCGACGCGGCCGCCATCGTGGAGGGCGACCCGGCCGCGGAGAGCCTCGACGAGGTCATCGCCGCCTACCCGGGCTTCTTCGCGATCACGGTCCATCGCATCGCCCACGAGCTGCGCCGGCTCGGGGCACCCATCCTGCCCCGCCTGCTGTCCGAGGCGGCGCACGCCCGCACCGGGATCGACATCCATCCCGGTGCCACCATCGGGCGGGCCCTCTGCATCGACCACGGCACCGGCATCGTGATCGGCGAGACCGCGATCATCGGCGACGACGTCAAGCTCTACCAGGGGGTGACCCTCGGCGCCCTCAGCGTCGTCAAGTCCGCCGCCGGGTCGAAGCGCCATCCCACCATCGAGGACCGGGTGGTCATCTACGCCAACGCCACGGTGCTCGGCGGTGACACCGTTGTCGGCCACGACAGCGTCATCGGGGGCAACGTCTGGCTGGTCACCAGCGTGCCGCCCCTTTCCTTCGTCTACCACACCAGCCAGATCCGGGTCAGGAGCGTCGCGGATGCGCTCGACAACTCGGACTATTCGATCTGAACAAGGGAGAGCCCATGCCCTACGACAGCATCCTGGAGACCATCGGCCGCACCCCGCACGTGCGCGTGAACAAACTCTTCGACCCCCGGGTCACGGTCTGGTTCAAGCAGGAGAGGACCAATCCGGGCGGCAGCATCAAGGACCGCATCGCCCTGGGGATGATCGAGGACGCCGAGCAGCGGGGTCTGATCGGCCCCGGCTCGGTGATCATCGAGCCCACCTCCGGCAACACCGGGATCGGGCTGGCCCTGGTCTGCGCCGTGAAGGGATACCGGCTGATCCTCTGCATGCCGGAGTCTTTCTCGATCGAGCGTCGCCGCCTGATGAAGGCGTACGGGGCCGAGCTGGACCTGACGCCGCGGGAGCTGGGGATGAAGGGCGCCATCGCCCGCGCCAACGAGTTGCAGAAGGAGACCCCCAAGTCCTGGATCCCGATGCAGTTCGACAACCCGGCCAACGTGACCGCGCACAAGCGGACCACCGCCGAGGAGATCGCCGCCGACTTCCCGGACGGCCTCGATTACGTCATCACCGGGGTCGGCACCGGGGGCCACATCACCGCCATCGCCGAGGTCCTCAAGCCGCGCTGGAGCCAGCTCCAGGTCTTCGCGGTCGAGCCGACCCTCTCCCCGGTCCTCTCCGGGGGGACCCACTCCCCGCACACCATCCAGGGCATCGGCGCCGGCTTCATCCCCGGGGTGATGCGCGTCGACCTGCTCGACGGCGTGATCCAGGTGGATCCCAAGGACGCCGCCGAGTACGCCCGCCGCGCGGCCCGTGAGGAGGGCGTCCTGATCGGCGTGTCGTCGGGCGCGGCGCTCGCCGCCGTCGCCCAGAAGCTCCCCGAGATGAAGGACGGGGCGCGCGTGCTCACCTTCACCTACGACACCGGTGAGCGCTACCTCTCGGTGGAGGGACTCTTCCCCGCCTGAGCGCTGCCGGTGACCAGCGCTTCCGCACCCGGCGATCGGAGCCGGGTGCGGGAGCCGGTCTCGTCCATGATCACCCGCAGCTCCCCGAGTGCCTCCTCCGACGGATAGGGGCTGCCGACCCCGAGCTCGGCGCGCAACTCGTCCAGGTGCTCGACGAGGTGCCACCAGCGGTCGCCCCACACCTCGGCGATGTCACCGAGCAGCTGGTGCGGCCAGCCGCCGAGCCCAGTCGCGTAGAACTGCTCGGTCCAGGCGGTGAACATGGCCACGTGCTTCAGCCCGTATCCGGACTCGACCTGCATTCCCCGGATGATCTGGTTGATGACCGCCACCGAGTTGCCCTGCGGGCAGCGGCTCTGGCAGGTGTAGCAGTAGAAGCAGAGCCAGACCGAGTCGTCCTCGAGCAGCGTCGGGTCGCCGTCCCGAGCCCGCTGGGAGATCTCCCGCGGCGAGTAGTCGCCGAACCGAGCCGCCGGGCACCCGGAGGTGCAGATGCCGCACTGCACGCAGGAGAGCAGCCCGTCCGCATGGCGGTGCATGCGCGGATCGCCGAGGATCAGCTCCAGCAGTGGGGTGCCGCGGGCCGCCGGCTTCTGAAAGGCGGGCTCGGCGATCGCACCGTAGGGGTCGGAGACGACTGCGCCGCCGGAGAGCTCGAGGTCCTCCTTCCCGTCCAGCTCGATCATCCCCGTCCGGCCCCGTCCGGCGCCGCGACGCTGGTCCGCGCGCGAGCCCCGATCCGCTCCAGCAGCGGCTCCAGGTCCTGCGAGTGCGCCTCGACGCCGCAGACGGTGTCGGGGTCCGCCCCCAGCGCCAGGGCCAGGAGCTGCTGCACGTGGAGATGGACAAACGGGTAGTCCTCGCCTGCGGTCTGCGAGATCACGTCGTGGAAGCGGTCGAATTGGATGTGGCAGTTCGGGCACATGTGGACGCAGACGTCCACGCCCTGCTCGGCGAGCCGGCGCAGCTTCTCCCGGGTGACCGCCATCGACATCGCCGGGTTGACGAAGCGCTGGCGGAATCCGGCTCCGCAATGGGTCCCCTTCTCCGGGTAGTACCCGGTCTTGGTCACGCCCGTGGGCTCGAGCAGGTCCTCGGGCAGCATCAGGTCCTCGCCGTCCCCGAGCACCTCGTCGGGGAAGACCTTGCAGTAGTGGCAAGCCGGGTGGGTCGCCACCTTGATGCCGGCCAGGCGCCGCCGGACCAGGGCCCGGATCGACGGATGCCGGCTCCAGAGGATCTCGAGCACGTGACGGTGCTGGACCGTCGAGGCGACGGCGTCGTCGTAGCGGCGGCCGACCTTCTTGAGGACGTCATTGGTCCGCCTGCGCTGCTCGGGCTCCTCGAGCACGTCCCGCGCCTTCTTGTTGATGGCGTAGCAGGTGGAGCAGAGGTAGGCCTGGATCGGGTGGCCGGCCTCCACGGCCACGCAGGCGTTCCGCGCGGCCACGGCGACGGTGGTGGGGAAGGAAACCACGTCGGTGTAGTAGCCGAGCCCGGTGCAGCAGGTCTGGTCGGGGTTGACGACGTACTCGACCCCGAGCTGCTCGAACAGCCACGTGGTGGCCGCCTCCACACCCGGGTACTGAGTTGAGACCAGGCAGCTCCGGAAGAGCTCCACGCCGCCCGTGATTGGCGCAATGTCAGGTGTGGTGGTCGGCACGATCCGATCACCTTAGCGGAATGAATCTACACGGGTCAACGCCCAGGGCCGAAGGTCCCATCGCTCGCTGGCGTTCAGCCCTATGGCATCCGCACCCCGTTGCAGCGGCAGCACGCGGGTCGGGGCCCGGCGCCGGCTGATGGTCGAGGCGCCGCCCGGTACGCCTTCCACGCCGGACACCACGCCGCTGAGAGACGACGGGATGGACAGCGAGCTGCTGGCGAGATGCACCTCCTGCCCGTTGACCTCGTAGTGGCCGAGGGTGGTCGAGAAAGCGCTCTGCACCTGCACGTCGGTGCCCTCAGCGGGGAGAAGAGACCGTCTGCCGGGACGGTGCCGACGCTGAAGCCCTCGCTGGCGAGCCAGGACTCGGCCGCTGCGACGTCGGACTGGCTCGGTGAGTGCTGAGCCTCCCACTGGGCGTCGGTCAGGTACTGGTGGAACTGTGCGGATCCCGGGCTGGATACCGCCTGGTCACGTGCTTCCGCCCCCGCCGCGTTGCGCAGGGTGAGGACGAGGTCGAAGCTGACCCGGCTCGACGCCGGGACCGCATACGGGTCGGGCTCTCTGCGCACAATCATGGGCCCTTGGACCCGCGGGGTAAAGGAGTCACGACTCCGCCGCCGTGTATGGGCGTTTCAACGCGAGAGACGTTCTCGGCCCTTACGGGAGTGTTGCGGGTGGCTCAGCGATGCGTTCGATGGAGTGGAGGCAGGCACGGGTCTGGCCGCCGGCGCCTCGTCCTTCCCCCGGCGTGCCGTACTGCCCCCGGTACTGGCACCCGGGGCACCCTGACCCCACGGAGGCCCTGACCGGAAGCCGCCGTGCCCCGGCCCCGTCACCTTTCCCGCCCCGGGCCCGTATCACATCCAATGGACTTCGCAGCGGCGCTCAGCGGGGCCGAGGACGAGGCCGCCGCCTTCGAGGCCCGGCTCCAACCCGTGTATTCGGAGGCGATCCGCCTGGCTTTCGGGATGCTTCGCAACTCCGCCCTGGCCGAGGACGCGGCTCAGGAGGCGGCGCTCCGCGCCTGGCGGAGCCGGCGCAACCTGCGCGAGGGCACCGACCTCCGGCCCTGGCTGCTCGCCATCGTGGCCAACTGCTGCCGGGACGTCCGGCGCAGCTCGTGGTGGCGGCTCGGCGGCTCGCCAACTCCTGAGGGCGCCGCCGAACCCGCTGCCCCCAACGCCAGCGAGCACCGCGAGGAGATCTACGACCTGCGCAACGCGCTGCAGCGGTTGGGGCACCGCGACCGGCTGGTGATCGTGCTCCGCTACTACCTCGACCTCTCCCATGAGGATGTCGCCGCCATCACCGGGCAGAGCGAGACCGCCGTCCGGGCGCGGGCCTCGCGGGCCCTCCGGCGGCTTCGTCTCGACCTCGCAGCGGAGGACGACGTGTGAAGGAAAGGCTGACCCCCGATGCGCTCCGGGCGCGCGTCCGCGCCGCCATCGGCGAACCCGACCTGACCGGCGGGGGCTTCGACCTCGACGCGGCCCGGGCGCGGAAGCGTCGTTGGTACGACCTCGGGCTGGGCGCCGCCCCCGCCCCGGTGCGGGTTTCCCTGGTCGTGGCCCTGGCCGGAGCGGTCGCCGCGGTGCTGACCGTGGGCACGGTGCTCCAGCTGCGCAGTCTCCCCAAACCGGCGGGGTCGGCAACCGGCCCCGCCGGGACCTCGCAGACCACACCGTCGCCGTCCGCCCAGCCCACCTCGGGGTTGGTACCACTCGGGCCGGTGGTCGACGGCTTCGTCCCCCTGGACGTCACCGCGGTGAGCGCGAGCGAGTGGTGGGTGCTCGGATCCGACAGTGCCGGCTGCATGGGCACGGACTGCACCCGGATCCTGCACACGCTCGACGGCGGCCAGACCTTCACCTCCATCCCCACCCCATCCGGCGCCGTGACCGGCCTGCGCTTCCTCAATCCGGAGGACGGCTGGGCATATGGCGCGACGACGGTGTGGTCGACCCACGACGGCGGCGCGGCGTGGAACGCCACCTCCTTCGGCGGGATGACGGTCGACGAGCTCGAGACCTACGGTGCGTATGTGTACGCCATCGTGGAGGACACGACCACCCCGGCCACATGGTCGCTGGAGCGAAGCCCCGCCGCCAGCGACGGCTGGCAGGTGGTCTCGAGCCTCGGCGCCCAGCAGCCCGGCAATCTCAACGTGCACGGCGACGGCGTGTGGATGTCGCAGAGCAACGGGCAGGGCGTCAACGTGGTGCTGGCGTCGGCCGACGACGGCGCGCACTTCGCCCAGTCCTCGATCTGCCCCGGCGCGAGCGGCGTCGCGAGCCTCTACGACGTGAGCAGCGAGGACCTCTGGGCAACCTGCGCGATGGGGACGTCGGAGGACGTCTTGCGCTCGGTTGACGGCGGCGCGACCTTCACCGAGGTGCAGACGTCCACCAGCTCCGGCGAACCCGACTGGGGCACCATCGCGGCCACCTCCGCCTCCGACGCCGTCCTCGCCGGCACCAGCCTTCGGCTCACCGTCGACGGCGGACAGAACTTCCAGCAGGTGCTCAACGGATACGACTGGGACATCGTGGGTTTCACCACGGCCGAGGATGGGTTTGCCTTCAGCTACCCGAGCAGCTCACGCGGGACGCCGAACGGCCTCTGGCGCACCGACGATGCCGGGGCGCAGTGGAACGAGGTCCAGTTTCCCTGACCCGTCGCCAGCCGCCGGTCAGACGGGCGGGGCCAGGTAGCGGGCCGCCTTGACCCGGCCGTCCTCGACCTCCAGCACCCAGGTCGAGCCCTTCTGCATCCGCGGCGTGGACCCCAGAGCGACGCCGCGATCGGAGAGCTCGAAGAGGATGCCGCTGACCACGTCGCCGTGGGTGCACGCCACCAAGCAGCCTCCGCCGAGCAGCGCGGTGAGCGCGTCCACCGGCTTGGCCCCCTCCTCGAGCCACGCCACGGTCTCGCAGGGGAGGTGGCGCCGGGCCGCCAGCGGCTCCACGGTCTCGACGCAGCGGACGTAGCCGCTGGTCAGCAGCCGGTCGAGCGGTTGCCCGTCGTAGAGGGCGGCGAGCCGCTCCGCCTGGGCCCGGCCGGCGCCGGTCAGGGGGCGGACGCGATCCGGTCCCGACCACTCCTTCCTCTCACCCGCCTCGGCGTGGCGGACCAGGAACACCCGTCCCAGCCGGATGCGTGGCGTGGAGCCCTCCACCGTGCCGGGTGGCCGGGGGGCGGGGCCGGCGCCGGTCACGCCCAGTGCCATTGCTTCTTGCGGACGAGCGCCGACCAGGGCTCTCGCCACGCCTCTCTGCCGGCCTCCGCCCGTTCGCGCTCGGCCCCGAAGAGGATGCCGGCGGCGAAGGCGGTCTCCGGGTCGGCGGCCTGGCGGAGCCAGTCACCGGCGACCACCGCGTCGTGCTGCTCCCCGAGGGCGTCCTGGAGCGTGCCCAGCAGCGCCCCGGTCGCGGCCGGGCCATCGCCGAGCACGGGCACCAGGGCGAGCACCGCGTAGCGGCACTTCTTGGCGAGGATGCGGAGCCGGTGCAGCTCCTCGTCGGCAGGGCGGGCCTCGAGAGCGGCGGCGCGCCGGCGCAGCTTGCGCCAGCTGGCGGCGACCAGCGGCATCAGGACCTCGACTGCGGGACGGTCGGCCGCCTCCGGCAGCAGCCGCGGGCTGCTGGACGCAGCCAGGATCCGGTCCAGCTGCGCGCGGTGCTCCGGGCTGCCGATCCGGGCCAGCAGGACCCCCCGAGCCCGGGTGCGGTCGTCCTCCAGGCGGCGCAGCAGACGGTCGGCGGCCGCCTCCTCGAGGCCGTGCTGGGCGGCGCTCGAGCGCAGGCGCATCAGCAGTACCTCGGCGTCACGCACCGCACCGAGGTCGGCGGCGAGCGTGCCCAGCTCGGCGCGGAGGGCCTCCGCCCAGGTGGGGTCGAGGACGGGGCCGAAGGTCTGCAAGGCTGAGCGGATCCGCCGGCACGCCACCCGGGCCTGGTGGATCCCCTCGGGGTCGCTGCCCTCCAGGAGCAGGGCCTGGTTGCGCACCAATCGCGCCGCGTAGTCGCGCAGCGCCGCGGTGACCGTCGCCGCAACGCTGCTCCCCGGGTCGAGACGGGTCTCGCGCCATTGGGGGGCCGCATCCGGCCCGACCAGCTCGGCGAGCAGCGGCAGGCTGGTGGACTCGACGACCCCGACCCGGTGCAGCGCCGAGAGGGCGCGCCGGGTGCCGGTCAGCGGGCCACGGCTGCGCAGGCTGACCCGCCGGGCGTGGGCGATGGCGCGGCGCTCCACCAGCAGGCTCACCACCTGGTGAACGCAGCGCAGCTCACCGACGCATCGGCAGCTCTCCAGGTGCCGAAGCCGGGCTGCCGGCTGTGGCCGCGCATTCCCCAGGTATCCGCTCAACAGGCGCAGCGCCTCCGGCGGCGGTTCCGCCGGCCCCCCCTCGAGGTCGACGAAGACGCGGCGGAGACCGTCTCCGTCGGGCTCTTGGGTGAGGATCACGCGCCAGCCGCGGCCACGCCGGTAGCGAAGGCCGGCGTCCCAGGCGGCCAGGCGGAAGTCGGGGGTGTCCCAGTGGATGCTCTCGAAGCGCTCGATCTGCGTCACCGCGCTCTGGCCCCACCTCAGCTGCCGGAGCCGGAACGTGGTGCCCACCGGGAGGTCGACCTGGCACCGCTCGACCGGCGTGGCCGGGCTCAGCTCCTGCCCTCGGCGCGGCGCAGAGCCACCTCCTGGAGCCTGACCTGGGTGTTGACGTGGGCGCCGTCCTGCACCCGCCGCCACTCGCCGTCGGAGCCGAGCTCCCAGGCGAGGGTGTCGTCACTCAGGTTGATCTGGAGGATCTGGTCGAGCCGGGCTCGGAGGTCCGCCGAGCGGATCGGCAGCGCGACCTCCACACGGCGGTCCAGGTTGCGGGGCATCAGGTCGGCAGAGCTGATGTAGTAGTCGGCATCGTGCGGGTCACGGCCGAAGCGAAGGATCCGGGAGTGCTCGAGGTAGCGGCCGACCAGCGATCGGACCCGGATGCGCTCGCTGACCCCGGGCACCCCGGGTCGCAGGCAGCAGATGCTGCGGACGATCAGGTCGATCTCAGCGCCCGCCTGCGACGCGGCGCAGAGCGCCGAGATCATCTCGGCGTCGACCAGGTTGTTGACCTTGATGACGATCCGGCCCGCCTCCCCGCGCTCGGCCTCGCGCCGGATCAGCCGCAGCAGCGCCGGCCGCATCGAGGCGGGCGCCACCAGCAGCTTGCGGTACCGGGCCTGGTGGCTGTAACCGGTCAGGCTGTTGAAGAGCTCGCCAACGTCGGCGCCCAGCGCGGGGTCGGCGGAGAGCAGGCCGAGATCCTCGTAGCCGCGCGCGGTGTCGCGGTTGTAGTTGCCGGTGCCGACGTGGCAGTAGCGGCGGATGCCGCCCGGCTCCTCGCGGACCACGAGGGTGACCTTGGCGTGGGTCTTGAGCCCGACCGTCCCGTACACGACGTGGACGCCCGCGTCCTCCAGCACCTCGGCCCAGTTGATGTTGTTCTGCTCGTCGAAGCGGGCGGTCAGCTCGACCAGGGCGACCACCTGCTTGCCGGCCTCGGCGGCGCGGGTGAGTGAGCGGATGATGGGGCTTACCGGTCCCGAGGTCCGGTACAGGGTCTGCTTGATGGCGAGCACCTGGGGGTCCTCGGCGGCCAGCTCGATGAACGCCTCCACGGTGTGCTCGAAGCTGTCGTAGGGGTGATGGACGAGGAGGTGCTCCTCCCGGAGGTCGCGGAAGAGGTCCCCCTCCGAGCTGGCCAGGTCGTGGGCGACGCGGGGTGGCGTCACCGGGACCCAGGGCCGGAACTTGAGCTCGGGGCGGTCCAGCTTGCAGACGTCGAAGAGCCCGCCCAGGTCGAGTGGGGCGGAGACCCTGTAGACGTCGTCGGCATCGATCTCGAGCTCGTGCGCCAGCAGGTCGACCATGTCCTCGGGCATGTCGGCACCCACCTCGAGGCGCACCACCAGCGGTGAGCGGCGCCGCTCCTTGAGGACGGCGCGCACCGCCTCCACCAGGTCGTCCGCCTCGTCGCTGTCGAGCTGGTAATCGGCGTTGCGGGTGAGCCGGAACACGTGGTGGGCGACCACCTTCATCCCCTCGAAGAGAGGCTGGAGGTGGGCGGCGATGACCTGCTCGATGGGTACGAAACGCTCCCCGTCGGGGAGGACGACGAAGCGGCTGAGCAGGGGTGGCACCTTGATCCGGGCGATCCGCTGCTCGTGGTTTGCGGGGTCCACCACCACCACCATGAGGTTGAGGGACAGGCTGGAGATGTAGGGGAAGGGGTGGGCCGGGTCGACGGCCAGCGGGGTGAGAACCGGGAAGACGCGTTCGTCGAAGACCCTGTCCAGGTGGGCGCGGTCGTCCTCGTCCAAGCTCGACCAATCGCTGAAGCGGATGCTGCGGTGGTTGAGCTGCGGCACCAGGCCGCCGAGGAAGGCGCGTGCCTGGCGGGCGTAGAGCTCGGTCACCTTGGACCGGATCGCCCGGATCTGGGCCTGCGGCCCCTGGGGGTCGGAGGCGGCGCTCTCCAGCCCGACGGCGAGCTGCTTGAGGCCACCCACCCGGACCTGGAAGAACTCGTCCAGGGCGCGGCTGGCGATGGCGAGGAAGCGCACCCGCTCGAGGAGGGGGAGGCGCCCGTCCTCGACCTGGGCGAGCACCCGGGCGTTGAAGTCGAGCCAGGAGAGCTCGCGGTTGATCAGCACCGACTCCACCGTCGCGGCGCGCGCGGTCTCGTCCGTGGGCTCACTCGCCGGCTCGCTCGTGGGGGTGATCGCCGCCTCGTGCACCGCCTCGGCGATGGGCGCCACGGAGGCGCCGCCCACGACGACGTCCAGGGTTGGCTGGGTCGCCCTGCTCCCGCCCTCAGCTGTCGCTCGGGCGCCGGTGGTCGTCGGGCCCCGGGCTCTCACGCGTTCGGTGGACACCTGACGCATTGTGCCTCAGCCCGGCCAGATGCGGCGGCAGGCTTTCACGCCACAATGGGGTCGTGACATCTCCTTCAGCCCCACCCATGCCGTGGTGAGCCCCGCCGACGCGGCCGACACGGCCGTCAACGCCGGGCCCTGGCATCTGCTCGGGGGCGCCGCCACGGCGTGCGGGCCGGTGCGGCGTGAGAACCAGGACGCCTTCCGTCTCATACCCCTGGAGGGCGTGGGCCTGGGGCTGATCCTCGCCGACGGGATGGGCGGTCACAGCGGGGGAGGGGAGGCAGCGGAGGCGGCCGTCGCCGCCGCGGCCGCGTGGATCGGGTCGGCGGACGGCGGTAACGACGGGCTGCGCGAGGCCGTGTCCCGGGCCAACGAGGCGGTGGCCGAGGTCCGCCGCCAGCTCGGGGGCAACCCGGGGACCACCATCGTGGCCGCCGTCATCATCGACGGCCGGCTGTCCCTGGCGCATGCCGGCGACAGCCGCGCCTACCTGCTCCGCAACGGTGAGGCGACCCAGCTCACCGCCGACCACAGCGTCACCGGCGAGCGGGTACGCGCCGGAATCCTGGACCCGGAGGTGGCCCGCCATGACCCGCGGCGCAACTACGTCACCCGGGCGCTCCTCGGCGCCCCGGTGGAGCCCGACTTAGCGGAGACGGCGCTCGCCGCCGGCGACGTCGTCCTGCTCTGCAGCGACGGGCTCTGGGAGCCGCTCGCGGATCGGGAGATCGCGGGGCTCGCGGGCGGCGGGGTGGCCCCGGGAGAGGCCTCGCGCCTGCTGGTCGCCGCGGCGCTGGCAGCCGGGTCCACCGACAACGTCACCGCCGTCGTCGCCCGTCTCGACCCCGTCTGAGCGTTGCGGGCACGGGTCACCCGCCGCGGTCCGCAACCCCGGGGCGGCGACCGCACCCGGCCTCCCGGTATCATTCGCCCGCTTCGAGCGCCCTGCTCACAGGGCGAGGAGGGACCTGCCCGACATGGCTCGCTTCTACGCGCAGATCTGCACCGTCCTCTTCCTGGTCGTCGTCATCGGCGGCTTCCTGGTGGGCAACGCCACGCACGTCACCGCCCCTCACGGTGAGGCGGTGGGCAACGTCGACGGGATGCAGCTCCACCTGACCTACGCCCGCGACGTCGTCGACCTGGTCCTGCTCGCCGCCTTCGCCTACGTCGGATTCCTGGCCAGCCGTCAGGTGGGGCGGATCGTCACCGGGGTCGCCGGGGTGGTCCTCCTGGCCCTGGCCGTCGTCGGCTTCCTCTGCGTCGACACCAACTCCGGCGCCCGCTCGATCGCCGGGCTCCACTTCACGCTGGCGATCAACATCTTCGACCTGGTGGTCGGAGCCCTCGCCGTCCTGGCGGCGCTGGGCACGGTCGAAGACGAGGGCCCGGCCACCGTCATCCGGCCGGCCGCCCCCTGACCACGTCCTGACACCGTCCCGACGGCCGCGGCGCCACCCGGCGCCGTCCCGACACCGTGCGGCACTGTCCCGGTCCCGTCCCCTCAGCTGCTCGAGTGACCGTTCTCGGTCGTGCCCGGGACGGCCGCCGGTTCCTCATGGTGGCGCCTCCGGACGAGCTGCTCACGTGCCAGCGAGGCGGCCCCGCCGACCACCGGGGCGACGTGCTTCGCCGTCCGCTGGGCGGTGTCGACCCCGCTGCGGGTGGCCTTCACCAGGCCGCTGAGCTGCGCCCGGGTGCGCTCTCCCGGCTGCGGCGCGATGCAGATGCCGAGCAGGGCGCCGGCGGCGACCCCGTGGACGAAACCCCGGATGTAGCCCATGGCTCCACCTCCTGTTCTGGGTGCGGTCTGAGCGTCCCCTCACCGTCACCGTAGCAGCAACGCGCCGGCGGCGCCGACGCTTCAGCCCCGATGGAGGCGCCCAACCGCGTCCCACCGAAGGCACCCTCCCCGTGGCAGAGTCGGCGCCGATGGACATGGCCTTCGCCTTCCTGGCCGACCACGCCGCCGTCCCGCCGGACGGCAAGCTCTATGTGCTCGGCGGCGGCATCAACATGCTGGGCATGCCGGAGATCCCCGGCCGGGCGGCGTTCGACGTGGTCGGCGGTTTCCGCTTCAGCCCCGCCGATGCCCACTCCGTCCACACCGTCGAGCTGCGCCTGCTCGACGCCGACAGGAAGCTGGTCATCCCCCCGGCAACGCTCCGGTTCCAGGCGGCCGCGTCCATCCCGCCGGAGCAGGAGGAGCTGCTGGTCAGCACGGTGACCCATCTCGTCCCCATGTTCGGCGACGCCGGACGGTACCGGGCCGAGTACTGGACCGAGGGCCGGCTGCTCGCCTGGATCGGCCTCACCGTCGCCCGTCAGCCCCAGCCAGCTCCGGGCCCGTCCCCGGCCTGATCGCGTCCACCGCGGCGCGGTGGGGTGAGGAACGCGCCGGGTGCCTCCCGCGCACGAAACGACCCGGGCGTCAGGCTCGAAATATACATTGACATTCATATAACTGTAGAGTAATGTCACTTGGGATGGATGCCTTCACCCTCATCGCCGACCCCACGCGGCGGAGGATCCTCGACGTTCTTCGGGTCTCCGACCGGGACGTGGGGGCGCTCGTCGACGGTCTGCGCCTGCCCCAGCCGCTGGTGTCCAAGCATCTGAGGGCGCTCCGCGACGCCGGGGCGGTCACCCCGCGCGTCGCGGGCAAGCACCGCGTCTACCAGCTTGCCGTCGACCCGCTCCCGGAGGTGATCGCCTGGGTGCGGCCCTTCCACCAGACGTGGACGGCCAGCCTTGATCGGCTGGAGCAGGCGCTGGACGAGCAGGAGAGGCCATGACAGGAAGGCCGGAGAGGGTGGACCCGGTGGCCGCCGAGATCGCCGCACACGACGCCGAGGCCGTGCTGACCGAGGTCGCCGGCCGCTGGGTGCTGACCATGACCCGGGTGCTGAGACAGCCCGCGCCCCGGGTGTGGCCCATGCTGACCGAGCCGGCTCAGCTGGCCCGGTGGTCGCCGGTGGTACCGGACCGTGCCCTCACGTCGGTCGGCCCGGCGATCGCTCGGGAGACGTCCGACCAGCCGGGCGTCGACGCGGAGGTCCTCGTCTGCGACCCGCCGCGCGAGCTGGTTCACCGCTGGGGCGGCCACCTTCTCCGCTGGAGCCTGGCGCCCGCGTCGGGCGGCTGCCGCCTGACCCTCGAGCACACCTTTGACACCCGCGCCGAGGTGGGCATGTACGGGGCGGGCTGGCACCTCTGCCTCGCCGTTCTCGTCGGTGTGCTCGACGGCCACGATGTGGAACGGGTCGTCGGCGCCCGGGCCTCCGACTACGGCTGGGAGGGGCTCCGGGACCGGTACGACGCGGCGGTCGGATGACCGAGGCCCAGCGGTGGGCAGCGCTCGTCGCTGAGCCTCGCCCCGCGGATCGTCCTCCCCGTCAGCGGCCCTCGGCCGGGGTGGCGCTGGGCACTGCACGGCTGGGCCGGCCGACCAGCTCGGCGGTCTCGTGCGCCTCGCCGGGCACCACCAGGTAGTGACCCGCGGCTCCGAGCGCGGCCCTGGCCCGGTCGGCGTCCTCGGCGGAGACCAGCAGGTAGTCGGTCGCCTGGGTGGAGATCGTGAAGACCGGGACCCCGGCGTCGGAGAGGAGAGCGGTCAGGGCCGCGAACCCCCCGTTCAGCGCCGATTCGAGCGTGCCGCGCACCCGCAGCGCCGCGAAGCCCCGATCGGCGGCCATCCCGGTGGGGACCCGCTCCTCCGGGCAGACCACCGACATCTCGGTGTCCGACCAGGTCACCGAGAGCAGGTCGGCCCCGGCCGCACTCCGCGCCCAGATGGGCTGCACCGCGTCGGGTGCGAGCCGGCAGACCGCATACCTGCCGGGCAGTGCCTCGAGCTCCATCCCCTCCTCCTTAGGTCCTCACCAAAGAGGTTAAGTTGTAGCGGACGGGCACCGTCCGGCGCCGCGCCGTATCGGGAACCGGCCCTTTCGCGGTGTGCCAGCCGGAGGGGAGCTCCCTGAGCCGGGCCGGGGCCGCGCCCCCGAAGTGAGCCGAGCCCACCCTCCGGATGCCGCCAAGCGGTCCCACCCGGCGCGCCCATATGATGGCCGGCTATGGATCAGCCCTTCCGGGCAGCGCTCCTCGGCACCGACCTCCTGCTCGCCAGCCGTCTCCGCTCGGCGCTCTCGGGAGGCGGTGTCGGTCTCATCGAGGCGACCCGGGACGACCTCCTCCCCCCCGCGTCGCTCCTGTTCGTCGATCTCAACCACGAGCCGGACGCCCGGCTCGAGGCGATCGCCCGGCTGCGCAGCCGCAACCCCTCCGCCACCATCGTCGGGTTCTGCAACCACGACGAGAAGAGCCTGATCCAGAGGGCGGTCGCCGCCGGCTCCGACCAGGTCGTCGCCAACCGGAGCCTCCCCGAGGCGGCCCTCCGCGTGCTCGGCGACCCGGCCGCTCGCGGCCACCTGGGATGAGCTCCGACCCGAACGCCCGTCTCGACGCCGAGCTCGCGCGGATCGCCGGGGGGCTGGTCGAGACCCGCCGTGACCTCCACCGCCACCCCGAGCTGGCCCACGAGGAGCACCGCACCGCCGGGATCGCTGCGGCGCGCTGCCGGGAGCTGGGCTTCACGGTCCGCACCGGGGTCGGCGGCACCGGGGTGCTGGCCGACCTCGAGGGTGCCGGTCCCGGCCCGACCGTCCTCTACCGCGCGGACATGGACGCCCTCCCCGTCGACGAGGGCGGGGGCGACCGGCCCGCCCGCTCCGAGGTGCCCGGGCTCATGCACGCCTGCGGTCACGACGGCCACGTCGCCATCGCGCTCGGGGTCGGCGAGGTGATGGCGGGGCTGCGCGACGGGTGGCGGGGGACGCTCCGCCTGTGCTTCCAGCCCGCCGAGGAGCATGCCACCGGGGCGCTCCCGATGATCGGCCACGGCGCCCTCGACGGCGTTGACCACGTTCTCGGCCTCCATCTCTGGACGCCGCTCGACACCGGGCGGGTGGCGGTTACCGGTAGCTCCCTCTTCGGCAGCGCCGACGAGTTCCGGGTGGTCGTCCGGGGCACCGGCGGTCACGGCGGCCTTCCCCACCTGAGCGTCGACCCGGTGGTCGCCGCCGCCCACGTGGTGGTCGCGCTCCAGACCCTGGTCGCGCGGGAGGTCGCCCCCGATCGCCCGGCGGTGGTGAGCGTGGGCCTGATCCGCGGGGGTTCGGCCCACAACGTCATCGCCGGTGAGGTGGAGCTGCGCGGCACCGTCCGCGCTCCCGACCAGGAGCTGCGCGAGAGCCTGATGCGCCGGGTGGAGGAGGTCTCCCGGGCGGTGGGCAGCGCGCTGCGGGCCCCGGTGGACTTCGAGATGGTGGCCGGCTGCCCGCCAGTGGTGAACGACCCCGGGAGCGCCGAGACGGTCCGTCGCGCGGCGGTGGAGGCGGTCGGCGAGGATCACGTCGAGTTCGCCCGCCCCATCACGGTCGGGGACGACATGGCCTGCTTCCTCGAGCGCGTCCCCGGCTGCTACTTCCTGGTCGGCGCGGGCGACCCGGCCAGGGCGGTGCGGCCCCCCCATCACCACGCCGACTTCGACATCGACGAGCGGGCGCTCCCGGTCGGGGTCTCCACCGCCACCCGCGCGCTGCTCCTCTGGCTGCGATGAGCCCCGGCGTTCCCCTCCCGCTTGCCGTCCGTGACCTCGACGCGTGGGAGCCGGACCTCACCCCCCGCCCGGTCTCCGCATCGGCGACCGTGCTCAGCCAGATCATGGAGATCGAGCACGCCAACCAGGCCGGATACGTCCACGGTGGCGCCATCCTCCGCCTCGTCGACGGCGCCGCCGGCATCGCCGCCATCAAGCACGCCCGCCGGCGGGTGGTCACCGCCGCCATCGACGAGATGAGCTTCCTCGCCCCCGTCTTCATCGGCGACGTGCTCACCGTCCGGGCGGCGGTCAACGACGTCCACCGCACCTCCATGGAGGTGGGGGTGAGGGTCGACGTCGAGACCCTCCCCCGCGGGGAGCGGCGCCACGTTGCCAGCGCTCACCTCGTCTTCGTGGCGCTCGACCGGGAGGGTCATCCGACCCCGGTGGCCCCGCTGATCGCGGAGACCAAGGTGGAGCACCGCCGCCAGGCCCAGGCCCGGATCCGCCGGGAGCAGCGGCTGCTCCGCAAGGCTGCCCTGGAGCAGGCGGATGGAGGCAGCTCAGAGCCGGGCTGACGCTACGATGGGGCGGTGACCGAGGCGAGGAAGGGGTCGGTGACCGAGGGGGCGGGGGCGGCCGCCGGCGCGCGGCCGGAGGTCGCGCGGGCCGCGGTTGCGGCCCCGCTGCGCGTCCGCGATGCCAGCCGGAAGGTGCCCGGCGCCCGCCAGTTCGTCCGCTATGCCTTCTACCGCGTCATGCCCGAATGGCGCCGCCGGCCGGCCGAGCAGCGCGCCGCCGACCGCGCCGAGTTCGCCGCGGTGGTCGAGGAGATGGCCGGTCGAGACGGCGTCATCCTGCGCAGCTACAGCCTGGTGGGCACTCGGAGCGACGCCGACCTCATGCTCTGGTCGGTGACCGAGCGGCTGGAGGAGATCCAGGAACTGGCCGCGCGGCTCAACGCCACCGCGCTTGCCGCCTATCTCGAGCAGCCGCACAGCTACTTCGCCATGACCAAGCGGAGCACCTACGTGGAGCGTCACGTCCACGAGGACAGCGTGCCCCAGGAGGGGAGGAGCAGCCGGCTGATCATCCTCCCCACCGAGCGCAGGTACCTCTTCGTCTACCCCTTCGTGAAGACCCGGGCCTGGTACCGGCTCAGCGCGGAGGAGCGGCAGCGGCAGATGGATGAGCACATCGCCATGGGCCACCGCTACCCGGGGGTGAAGATCAACACGACCTACTCGTTCGGTCTCGACGACCAGGAGTTCGTGGTCGCCTTCGAGAGCGACTCGGTCAGCGACTTCCTGGACCTGGTCCAGGAGATGCGCGGTAGCGAGTCGTCGACGCACACCGTGCGTGACGTCCCCTCGTTCACGTGTGTGGCAGCGCCGATCGAGGAGGCGCTCGCGGCTCTCGGGTAGATCAGGGTGTCGCGCCCACCTCCGCCAGCAGCAGCGCCACCGCCTCGTCCACGTAGCCCTCCACCGCGGGGGAGAGCTCCTCGCCGTGTCCCTCCTCGACGAGGCTGATCAGGAGCAGCACGAGGCGCCGGGGCAGCCGGTCCAGCACCCGTCCCAGGGCGACCGCCTCGGCCACCCCGAGGCCGTGGCTGCTGGCGGCGGCGCCGAAGCCGGTCAGGGCGTCCGGCTCCCTGGTCACGTCGATCCGGGTGACGCCGGATGCCGGCGGGTGCTCCCAGCGGACGGCGTCCACCACCACCGCCAGGCCGGCCCCCTCCCAGGCGTCGAGCAGCGCGGTCGCCTCCCCGCCCAGGGTGCGCACCTCCACACCGGCGGGCAGCAGCGGGCGGGCCCGCTTGACGGCCGCGATCCCGGCGCCGTCGTCGCGGCGCATCGCGTTGCCGACGCCGATGACGACGACGCGGTGCTGATCCGGCGCCGCACGCCCGGCCGGTTCACCCGCTACGGACGCGGCATCCGCCGGTCCGGCCACCTCATCGCCGCTCGACGGTGAAGTCGAGGAAGTGGGTGGAACAGGAGATGCAGGGGTCGTAGTTGCGGATCGACTGCTCGCAGAGGTGCTGCAGGTCGTGGTCGTCGAGGCTCAGGTTGGCCGCCACCACCTTGCGCAGGTCGGCCTCGATCGCCTCCTGGTTCTGGGCCGTGGGCGGGACGATGTTGGCGGTCAGGATGGTCCCCTGCTCGTCGATGCTGTAGCGGTGGTAGATGAGGCCGCGCGGCGCCTCGGTGGCGCCGTGGCCGGTCCCGGCCCGCGGCTCCACCGGCACGGCCGGCCGGTCGGGCTCGGAGTACTCCTCGATGATCCGGAGCGCCTCGGCGCAGGCGGCGACGTTCTCCACGGCCCGGACCTGGATGCTCCGGAAGGGGTTGCGCACGACCTTGCCCAGCCCCGCCTCGACCGCCGCCTCCTTGGCGACCGGGGGGAGCTGGTCGTAGTTGAGGGCGTAGCGGGCCAGCGGGCCCACCAGGTATCGACCGCGCTCGATCATGCGGCCGTGGAGCGTCGTCGAGTAGGGGACGTGCTCCTCGGTGAAGTGCTCCATGAACTCGGCCACCTCGATGTCGAGGCCGCCGTCGGAGACCACCCGTCCCTCGGTGATGGCGTACTGCTCGGGATGGTGGAGGGCCACGAGCTCGTGATCGATCTCGAGGTCGGGGAAGTCGAAGGCGGAGACGACGCGCACCGTCTCCAGGGCGGCGTCGAGCCCCCAGCGCAGCCGCTCCGCCAGGGGGAGCAGCTCCCGCTTGGTGGGCACCCGGTAGAAGCCGCCGACCCGGACGTTGACGGGATGGATGGCCCGGCCGCCGACCGTCTCCATGATGTCGTTGCCGATCTTCTTGAGCTTGAGGGCGGTCTCGACAAGGTCGCGGTGGTCCTTGGCCAGCTCCAGGGCGCTGCTCGCACCCAGGAAGTCGGGGGCGTGGAGCATGTAGATGTGGAGCACGTGGCTCTCGATCCACTCCCCGCAGTAGAGGAGGCGGCGGAGGGTGCGGAGAGGCTGGTCGATGACGGCGCCGCAGATCTGCTCGATCGCCTGGCACGAGGCCATCTGGTAGGCGACCGGGCAGATCCCGCAGATCCGCGCGGTGATGTCGGGAGGCTCGGTGTAGGCCCGGCCGCGCAGGAAGGCCTCGAAGAAACGGGGCGGCTCGTAGATGCGCAGGCGGACGTCGGTGAGCTCGCCGTCGGTCAGGATCACGTCCATGGCCCCCTCGCCCTCGACCCGGGAGAGCCCCTCGACGGTGAGATCGCGAACCTGGTGGGTCACAGCTGTCCGTCCCCCTTTTCCCTGGCCCGGCTCGCCGCCTCGAATGCCGGGGCGGTGGCGTTGAAGGTGCGGAAGAGGCGCATCACGGTGGTGTCGTCCATCCCCCCGGCCTGGAGCGCGGCGGAGAGCGACGCGGTGTTGGGCGTCTCCATCGGCCCGAAGCACCCGTAGCAGCCGCGTCCGAAGCTGGGGCAGATGGCGCCGCAGCCGGCCTGGGTGACCGGGCCCAGGCAGCCGATGCCCTTGGCGACCATCACGCAGACATTGCCGCGGTGCTTGCACTGGAGGCAGACGCTGGAGGAGCGGACGTCGGGCCGCCGCTTGTGGAGCAGCGCGGTGAGCACCTCGAGCAGCTGGCCCCGGTCGATCGGGCATCCCCGCAGCTCGTAGTCCACCGGGACGTGGGCCGAGATCGGGGTCGAGGTCTCCAGGGTCGAGAGGTACTCGGGGTGGGCGTAGACTGCCGCGGCGTACTCGTCCACGGCGGTGAAGTTGCGCAGCGCCTGGATGCCGCCGGCGGTGGCGCACGCCCCGATGGTGACCAGGAACTTGGAGACCCGGCGGACCTCCTGGATCCGCTCGGCGTCGTGCGGCGTGGTCACCGAGCCCTCGACCAGGGAGACGTCGTAGGGGCCCTCGACGACCGCCGAGGAGGCCTCCAGGAAGTTGGCGACCTCGACCGCGCCCGCGACCGCGAGCAGCTCGTCCTCGCAGTCGAGGATGGAGAGCTGGCAGCCGTCGCAGGAGGCGAACTTCCAGACCGCGAGCTTGGGGAGTGCGGCCATCACAGCTCCCTCCGGGTGAGCAGCGGACCGACCCGCGACCAGGGGAAGACCGGGCCGTGGGTGCACACCAGCACCGGCCCGAACTGGCAGTGGCCGCAGCGGCCGATCCCGCACTGCATGTTGCGCTCCATGGATACCCGCACCTGCTCGGCGGCGATGCCCCGGCTCAGCACCTCGGCGGCGGTGAACCGCAGCATGATCTCGGGGCCGCAGATCATCACGGTGGTGAACTCGGGATCGATCGCGACCCGGTCGATGAGCTTCGGCACCACCCCGACCTCGCCCTTCCAGGCGGGGGTCGCGGTGTCGACCGTGGTGCGGACGGTGATCCGGGCACTCGCCTCCCAGCTCGCCACCTCACCCCGGAAGAGGATCTCCTCGGGGGTCCGGGCGCCGACCAGGAGGGTGACCCGGCGGAACTGGCGGCGGCTGTGGAGCAGCTCGTGGACGACGGGGCGCAGCGGGGCCAGCCCGATGCCGCCGGCGACCACCAGCACGTCGCGGCCCATCGCTGACGCGACGCCCCAGTCGGTGCCGAAGGGGCCGCGGACCCCGATCACCGCCCCGATCTCGCTGGCGCAGAGCGCCTGGCTGATCGCGCCCACGGCGCGCACGGTGTGGCGGAGGCGGTCCCCGGTCTCGATGGCGCTGATCGAGATCGGCACCTCGCCGACCCCGAACGCGTAGAGCATGTTGAACTGGCCGGCGAGCGGGGGGGCGATCGGCTGGGCCAGCGGCACCAGGGTCAGGGTGACCGTGTCCGCCGTCTCCTGGACGCGGCTGGTCACCCGGTACGGCGCCGGAACCATCGCGTCGGCGACGCGGGTGTCAGCGGGGTGCGCCAGCGCCGTAGACATCGAGCATTCTCATGCGGACGGACTGGAGACGTTCGAGGATGACCCGGGCGAAGCGCTGGGTCAGCAGGTAGCCGAGGCGCGCATCCGAGTCGCACTTGGTGCGCAGGCAGACGCCGTCGAAGGCGATGGCGGCGACGTCCTCGCGGGCCTCGGCGTCGAACTGCCAGCGGTAGGGCGGGAAGAGCCAGGACCAGCCCAGCACGTCGCCGTCGCCGAGGGTATCGATCACCACGGCGCCCCGCCCCGGCACTGGGAAGCTGAGGGCGACGCTGCCGCTGCGGATCAGGTAGAAGTCGTTGGCCGGCTCGCCCTCGGTGAGGATCCGCTGCTCGGGGGCGAAGTGGACGTTGCTGCCGCAGCCGGCGACGAACTCGAGGCTCTGCTGATCCAGGTCGCCGAAGAACTTGTGCTCGGAGATGAGGTCGGCGATCGTCTTCATCGTGTAGCTCCGGTCGTGGTGCGGGTGAGCCCGTCGGTGGCCCGGATGGCCTCCGCCTCCTCGGTGATGTCGATGCCCACCGGGCACCAGGCGATGCAGCGCCCGCAGCCGACGCACCCTGACGTCCCGAACTGGTCGTGCCAGGTGGCCAGCTTGTGGGTCATCCACTGCCGGTACCGTGACCGCCCCGACGTCCGCATCGAGCCGCCGTGGATGTAGGAGTGGTCGACGGCGAAGCAGGACGCCCAGGTGCGGTGCTGCTCGCTCTCCTGGGGGGAGAGTCCCCCGGCCTCGCGGAAGTCGGCGCAGAAGCAGGTGGGGCACACCATGGTGCAATTGGTGCAGGCGAGACAGCGGGCCGCCACCGCGTCCCAGCGGGGGTGCTCGAGGTTGCGGTTCAGGAGGCCCCGGATGCCGTCCGCCGGCATCGTCTTGGTGACCCCGGCCTCCGCCGCCGACCAGACCGCCGCGGCGGCCTCCCGGTCGGTGGGGGAAGCGTCGTTGGCGGTGAGCCTCTCGACCAGGGCGGCGCCCTTCTCCGAGCCGACCTCGACCAGGAAGCGGGGGTCCGGGCCGTCCAGCAGCTCGGTCAGGGCGAGGTCGTGGCCCGCCCCCACCCGGGGGCCGGTGCCCATCGAGGTGCAGAAGCAGGTCGCGGCGGGCGTGGAGCAGTTGACCGCGATGAAGAGCGCGTTCTCGCGCCGGGCGGCGTAGTCGCGGTCGGGATAGGCGGCGTGGACCAGCACGCGGTCCTGGATGGCGATCGCGGCCAGCTCGCAGGCCCGCACCCCGAGGAAGGCGTAGCGCGGTGGCTCCGGCGCCGGCGTGATGGCCACGCCGCCCCCGTTCAGCTCGACCCGCCAGGTGACCGAGACGGGCGGGAAGAGGTACCTCTTCCAGGAGTCGGGGCCGACCACGTAGCCGAAGAGAGCGTCATCGCTGCGGCGCTGCAACCGGTACTGTCCGGGCGCCTGCTCGTCCCCCCAGCCGGCCGGCAGCTCCTCGACCTTGGCGATCTCCTCGTACACGACCGCCCCGTCGCGAACGGTGGGACCGATCACCTTGCGGCCATCGGCGATCAGCGCGTCGATGAGCTCCTGGAGTCCCGAGCGGTCGATGACGACGGGATGGTGGTCGGTGTGGGCCGGGGTACGCGCCATCGGCGTGAGTCAACCCGATTGATGCCGTCGGCAGCTAGAGCCGTTGGTACGCGAAAGGGCCGGGACGCATGTACCGGTGGGGGCCAAGGGCCCTGGGGGTGCCGTCACCCGGCCCCGCGGAGGGCCCCTGCGGGCGCCACCGAGGCGCCGGCGGTGAACCCGATCGAGGCGCCGATGGGGGCGCTGGCGGGATGCGCCGCCGCCCCGTCAGGCGGTCAGGTCCCTCCGTTCGTAGGCCGCGATGGAGAGTCCGAGCAGGACGATCGGGCAGGCGATGAGGAGCAGCAGCCCGGACCACGCCACGCCGTTGGCCAGGGCGCCCGAGCCGCCGTCCCAGTGGAACGGCGACACCGCGTCGGCGAAGCCCGTCAGCGCCGGGACCAGGGAGCCGAAGATGTTCAGGGCGTACATCGCCACCGCCAGAGCGGCCGCGCTGCCCCCGCCAAGGCCGGCCGAACCGGTCGCGGAGCTGACCAGGAACGCCAGCATGCCGAAGCCGGCTCCCAGCAGTGCAACCGCCAGCACCGCCACCGCAAGCCGGCCGAGGCTCAGGCTGAGCCCCTGCGAGGGGCCGATGACCGCGATCACCACCCAGATGGCTGCGGCGACCACGAACAACGGCAGCAGCACGCCGCCGGCCTTCTCGACGGTGAGCCGTGCGCGGCGGATGGGCGTCGAGAGCAGGAGATCGATGGTGCCGTTCTGCTCCTCCCCGGCCAGGGCGCGGCCGCCGGCGAGGACCCCCATCACCAGCAGCAGCGCCGGCACGATGATGCTGAAGAGCTCGGTGCCCAGGTAGCCCGACGGCGAGAGGTAATCGACGCCGGCGCCGATGAACGCATCGCGGAACCCCTTGGGCATGGCGTTCAGGAGCTGCTCCACACCGGCGCCGCTGCTCTTGATGGTGGGATAGAAGAAGATGTACATCGACCCGAGCAGCACCGCCCCGACGGCGCAGCCGATCAGAGAACGCCGGTGATCGGCGAGCTCGCGACGGAAGACGTCAAGGTGCATCGGCAGCCCCCGAGCGGTAGTAGTCGCGGAACACCTCGTCGAGGTCGACCTCGGCACTGCGGAGGGCATGCACCCGGAACCGCGCGGCGGCCTTGACGACGGCGTCGAGGTCGCCGCTCGCGGTGATCGTCAGCGTCTGGTCGCTCGCCGTGACCTGGGAGACCCCGGGAATGCGCTCGAACACCTCGGGCTCGACCGGCTCGAGGAACTCGATGGTGAGCATGTGCCGGCCCTGTTGAGCGAGCTCGCTGACGTCCTGCACGGCGACGATCCTTCCCTGGCGCAGGATGCCGGCGCGGTCGCAGAGGCGTGCCACCTCGGGGAGGTCGTGGGAGGAGACGAAGACGGTCGTCCCCCGGTCGCGCGCCTCGCGAATCAAGTCGTGGACGATCCGCTGCATCAGCGGGTCGAGGGTGGCGGTCGGTTCGTCGAGGATGAGCACGGCCGGGTCGTGCATCAGCGCCTGGATGATGCCCACCTTCTGCCGGTTGCCGTGGGACATCGCCCCGCAGCGCATGCCGAGATCGCACTCCAACCGCCGGGCCAGCTCCTCGACCCGTGCCACCGGCACCCCTCCGCGCAGCCGGCCGAGGTAGTCGAGGAGCTGGCGCGCGGTCAGGCGTGGGTAGAGGCGCAGGTCGCCGGGCAGGTATCCGGTCCGCCGGCGCACCTCGATGCTGTCGTCCTCGATGTCGAGGCCGAGGACGGTGGCGCGACCCGCGGTCGGCCGGATGAGCCCCAGCAGGCAGCGGATGGTCGTCGTCTTGCCGGCGCCGTTGCTCCCCAGGTACCCGAAGATCTCCCCGGATCGCAGCTCGAGGTCGACGCCGTCGAGGGCGCGCTTGACCCCGTAGTCCTTGGTCAGCCCCTCGAGGACGATCGCGGGGGAGCTGGCCATCGCCCGCCATCCTAGTGCCCGACGGACGGGATCGCTCGGGTACTTGGTCCTCAGCCTGCCGGTCCGGCGGCCCGGACCGCGGCGTCGAGCACCTCCATGAGGTGCATGACCCGCACCTGCGGCGCATGGCGGCGTGCCCCGGCCCGCAGCTGGACCAGGCAGGAGACGTTCTCGGTGACCAGCACGCTGGCGCCGGTGGCCACCACGTTCTCGAACTTGCGGGCGAGGATCGCGTCGCTGTGCGCCGGCTGCCCGGTGGCATACGCGCCGGGACCGCCACAGCACATCGCCGCCTCGTGGAGCGGGGTGATCCGCAGCCCGGGGATGCGTGACAGCAGGGCATGGGCCACCCCCCGCTCCGGGCCGTCCACCGGGAGCGAGCAGGGCAGGTCGATGGCCACGTGCCAGTCCAGCGGCCCGAGCGGCGCCCGCCACCCCGCGCGCTCCAGCTGAACGCTGGCGAGGTCGGTGGTGCCCCCCACCCGCCGGGCGGCGTCGCCGAGCGCCGGGTCGTCGCCCAGGATGCGGTCGTAGCGGCGGACGTGGCCGGTGCAGCTGGCGACGTCGCCGATCAGGCCGTCCACCCGGAGGCCGGCCAGGGCCGTCACGGTGCGCACCGCCATCTCCCGCACCGCGCGCCCGTCGCCGAGGCTCTGCGCCGGGAGGCCGAAGCAGCCCAGCTCGGGGACCTCCAGCTCGAATCCGTTCGCCAGCAGCACCCGCATCGCCGCCTCGGTGGCCTCCGGGGCGACCAGGTTCTGGTAGCAGCAGACGAGGAAGCCGAGCCGCCCGCGCACCGGCGGGGTGACCGCGGGAAGCCCCGTGATCCTCTGGTCGGCGCGGCGCCGCGGCAGCGGCCCGACCCGTTCCGCCATCCGCCCGGGCGTTCCCATCAGGCGGGTGATCCGCAGCCGGCGGGCGGCGGCGTGGAGCCCGGTCACCTGGGCGGCCCGCGAGAGGCGATGGAGGGTGCGGGTGCCGCCCGGCCGGGGGAGGACGGTGCGCAGCAGCCAGCTCTGGCCGCGCGGGCACCCCTCCTGCTCGTGCAGCTCCTGGCGGGCCCGGCTGACGATCGCCGCCGTGGGCACGCGGGGCGGGCAGACCGCCATGCAGTTGTCGCAGGTCAGGCAGGTCGAGAGCGGGCCGTCGGCGATGTCGCGCAGCTCCAGCCGGCCCTCGATCGCGTCGCGGATCAGGGCGACCCGTCCGCGCGCCGTCTCCCACTCCACCGGGTTGACCTGGTAGGTGGGGCAGACCGCCTGGCAGAGCGAGCACTTGTTGCAGCGGCTCAGGTCCTCGTAGACGTCGGCGAGGAAGCGGGGAGACGACGTCATCGCCGGCCCGATTGTAGGCACCGGCACGGGCCGGTCGGCCCCTCCGGTCCCGTACCGATGCCCCTGGTACGGCCACGGCAGGGGAGCACCGTAGAGGTGACGGCTGGAGTGAAGCTCCGCACCGCCAGGAGGTGTGGACATGAGCGGAAATGGCATGGGACTGGTGGTCACCGCCTGGGTGGCGGGAGCACCACCGAAGGGGGACGAGGCACCTGGCCCGCACGGGCACGGGAGCAGGGAGCAGAAGGAATGGACCGTCCGCGACGTCATGTCGTCGCCGGTCGTGCACGTCCCCCCCGACACCCCGGTCAAGGCGGTCGCCGAGCTGCTGCTCGCGCAGCGGGTGAGCGGGGTGCCGGTCGTCGATGACCGCGGGCATGTGCTGGGGGTCGTCTCCGAGGAGGACCTCCTGGTCAAGCAGATCGACCTGCCGGCCGGTGCCCACGTCCCGTGGCTCACCGGTGGCCACTTCTCGCACGAGTTCCGGCGCCGCCATGACGCGTTGACCGCCGAGGAGTTGATGAGCACCCCGGTCACCTGCGTGCACCCGACCACCACGCTGCGCCAGGCCGCCAAGACCATGTACCTGCGCCACCTCAAGCGGCTCCCGGTGGTCGACGGCGGCTCGCTGGTCGGGATCGTCAGCCGCGCTGACCTGCTCCGGGTCTACCTCCTCCCCGACGAGCACCTGCGCCAGGACGCTGAGCACCTGCTCCACGGAGCCCTGGCCATGGCCGCCGCCGCGGTGGCCGTCACCGTGCACGAGGGCGTGGTCACCCTGGACGGCGAGGTGGCCACCCACAGCCAGGCCGACGTGCTGGTGCGCCTGCTGGGCCGGCTCGACGGGGTGGTGGGGGTCGAGCCCCGGCTCACCTGGCGCGTCGACGACCACACCGGGTCCCCGGGGAAGCGTCCCGCCCACAGCTGACCGCCTGCCGCCGCCGCACCACCGGGGACGGGACCCGCCGCCGGACCGTACACTTGTGCGTCGATGACCGGCCCCTTCCACCTCGAGCCTCTCGACGCCGCCGATCGGGCGAGGCTCGAGCCGTGGGTGAGCAACCTGGACTCCCCCGTATTCGCCCTGACTGGTCTGTCCCAGGTGACCGCGGCGGCGCTCTTCGCGCGCTACAGCCGGAGCCCGAAGAGCCTGCGCCGGCTCCTCCTCGACGAGTTCCTGGAGGGGGACGCGGTGGTGGGCGGGGCGGCGCCTCCGGGGTGGGACGATGCGGGCCGGGCGCGGGCGACGCGCCTCTTCGGCCGGGTCATCGCCGAGTACGGGGACGATTCGGTCGCCCAGCTCGGCGGGATCCACCTGGCCTGCGAGCAGGTCAGCCAGCCCCTGGCCAAGGCGATCGAATGGGGCCGGCTCGCCGCCTACCTCGAGCAGTCGACCCGCTACATCCCCTACACCGACCGCCGCGACGGCCATTACCGGTACCACCGGGACCCGGAGCTGATGGGGTCGACCCACGCCCGCGCCTACACCGTGGCGATGGACGGGCTCTTCGACGCCTACGTCGAGCTGCTCCCCCGGCTGCGCGAGCACCTCGGCCGCGCCCTGCCGCCCGAGGCCGACGCCCGGGCGCGCGAGCGGGCCATCCGCGCCCTGGCCCTCGACCTTCTCCGCGGGCTGCTCCCCGCCGGGACCGTCAGCAACCTCGGGGTCTTCGCCTCGCCGCAGGCGCTGGAGCAGCTGGTGATGCGGCTGCGGGCCCACCCCCTCCCCGAGGCGCGTGCCTACGCCGAGCTGATCGACCGCGAGCTGCAGGCGGCGATCCCCGAGCTGGTCACCCGGCTCGACCGGCCCGACCGGGGCGGGGTGTGGGTGGAGTATCTGCGCGAGACCGCATTGGCCCTGGGGGTGGCGGCGGAGCGGCTGCTGGACGCCGGCGGGGGAGAGGAGACCCTGCCGGGGCTGGCCCGCCCGCCCGCCGGCGGCGTGACGCTCATCCGCTGGGACCCGGACGGTGAGGAGCGGATCATGGCCGCCGCCCTGCTGCCCCACACGCCGGCGCCGATGGCCGAGGTGGTGGCTGCGGTGCGCGCCCTCCCCGAGGCGCAGCGCGACCGCCTCTTTGCGGCTGCGCTCGGGGTCCGGGGCAACCGCCGGCACCGGCCGGGGAGGGGGTTCGAGCACACCGACTACACCTTTGAGCTGGTATCGGACTACGGGGCGTTCCGCGATCTCCAGCGCCACCGGATGCTGACCATCCAGTGGCAGGAGCTGACCCCCGCGCTGGGCTACGCGATCCCGCCCGAGGTCTTCGCCGCCGGGCTGGACGGGCGCTGGCGGCGGGCGGTGGAGAGGGCCGAGGCGGTCTGGGCGGAGGTCCGCCCCGACCTCCCTGAGCAGGCCCAGTACCTGGTGACGCTGGCCCACCGGGTCCGCTACGTCATCAAGCTCAACGCCCGGGAGGCGCTCCACCTGATCGAGCTGCGCACCTCGCCCCAGGGTCACCCCAGCTACCGCGCGATCTGCAGGGAGATGCTCAAGCAGATCGACGCCGTCGCCGGCCACCACCGGGTGGCCCGGGCGATGAGCTTTGCCGGGAGCGAGGACGTCCACCTGCCCCGGTATGCGTCCGAGGTGGGCCGGGGGGATTGAATCGCTCGAGGGGCTCCCAGGCTGGCCGGCTGCGCCGTCCCCCGCGCCCCGGGGGTCGAAGGCCCCTGCTCCGCCCGGGTCCGTTGACCGACTCGTGGCGGCCTCTGTCGTATCATGGTCATCGAACCACCGCCGGAGGGCGGGGCAGCCGACCCCAGAGGGACCCCCAATGATCAGCGTCTCCGAAGCAGCCGCCGGGCAGCTCAAGGGCCTCATCGCCCAGCAGGAGCCCAAGTCGGAGGTCGGACTCCGCGTCTTCATCCAGTCGGGCGGCTGCAGCGGCTTCTCTTACGGCATGGGCCTTGACGAGAACCCGCCCCGCGAGGACGACGAGGTGGTGAACTGCGGCGGGCTGTCGGTCTACATCGACGAGTACTCGGCCCAGTACCTGGAGGGGGCCGAGATCGACTACGTCGACGCCCTGATGGGGGGCGGCTTCACGATCCACAACCCCAATGCGGTGCGGACGTGCAGCTGCGGTCACAGCTTCCAGACCGCCGACGGAGCCGGCGAGGCCCGCGCCTGCGGGCACTGAGCCCACCTGCCGGCTTCGCGCTGGTCCGGAGGGGGGCGGCGGGGCGCTGTATCCTTGGTCCGCGACGCGGGAGTAGCTCAGCTGGTAGAGCGCTAGCCTTCCAAGCTGGATGTCGCGGGTTCGAGTCCCGTCTCCCGCTGTCCCGACCCGACTCCGAACTCGTCGCGAATACGCAACATCGGTTGCGGGAGACCCCCCGGAGAGGGGCAGGATGGTCCTCGGAAAGGGCTCAGGAAAGACGGCAAGAAGGTCCTTGACGCACTTACTAGAACTTTCGCGTCAAGGAGCGTGCCATGCCCCAGAAGCCGGTCCGGCGCCGTCCGGACAACCCCCACCAGCGGCGGTCGAGTCCGGGGTTCACCCCCCGGCTGGTCCAGATCGAGGCCGGCTGGGACGCCGCCGTCGAGGCGATGATCGCCGACCGGGGCCCCGAGAGCCTCGAGCCGAAGTTCGGCCAGGGTCAGACCGATAACTACCGGTGGATCCTCCTGGGTGCCCGCTGCCGCCAGTGGCGGGAGGAGAACGGGATCACCGCCCCCGAGGAGGTCACCCCCGAGCTGCTCAAGCAGCTCAAGAGTGCCCTGCTCAAAGAGGCCGAGATGCGCCCCGCCTCGGTCCAGCAATACATCAAGAACCTCAAGACCTTCCTTCGCTGGTGCCGGGGCGGCGGCATCTCCATCGACGAGGCCGTGCTCGGGGTCGACAATGTCGACCTCGGCGACGAGGAACCCCCCGACCCCTTCTCGGAGGAGGAGCTCGCCCGCCTGGAGGCGGCCGCCACGACCCCGGCCCGGAAGTTCTTCGTCCGCTTCGCCTGGCGGACCGGGCTCCGGGTCTCCGAGATGGAGCGGGCCAATCTCGAGGACGCCGGCTACGACAGCCACGGGGCGGTCCTCCAGGTGCCCGAGGCGGCTCGCAAGGGCGGCCGGCGTTGGCGCTCGGTGCCCCTCGACACCAAGACCACCCGCTTCAGCCTCGAGCTCCGCCGCTACATCCGCAGGGACCGGGGCACCCCCTACCAGAGTCCCGCAGACCCCGAGGGGACGGCGGACGCCGCCCACGCCCTCTTCCTGAATCGGGAGGGCAAGCGCTGGCGGGCGGCGGGGATGCAGTCCTTCGTGCGGCGTCTGGGAGTTTCGGTTGGAGTAGAGCGTCCCCACGTGCATAGGTTCCGGCACACCTTCGGCACCTGGTGTGCACGTCGGGGCCTCAACGTTCCCCAGATCATGGCGGTAGGGGGGTGGAGCAGCCCCTCCGCGGCCCTGCGCTACATCAAGTTCGTGGCCCAAGACGCGGTCCGCTTCTTCCAAGAGAGGGCGGACTAGCTGAGGGTCTTCTGCCGGACCCCGAGCAGATCGATGATGTCCCCCTCTGCGATGGGCAGGCGGCGCAGGGCCTGGAGGATATCGGCCGCCTTCCGGCGGCTGATGGGGCCGCCTGCAAGTGCCTTGCGCAGCGTGGCTACGTCGCAGCGGACCTCCTCGGCGAAGGCGGTGAGGGTGAGGAGCCGCAGATCGAGCTGGTCCTGTAGCCAGGCGCCGTCCACCTGGACGGTGCCGGTGCGGCGGGGCAGCAGCTGGGTCGCCATGATCGCGGGTTCCTGATCGGCATGGGATCGGTGGAGGGTGGGGGTGCCGCCCCCGGCCCTGACCCGAAGGTACGGGGGGCCCGCCGCGAAACGCAACCGATGGAACGGACCCGTTGCAGCGGGGGCACAGGACGCGAGCATCTGGCCGGCGAACCGCTGACCGATGCCGCGTCAGACTCGTTGAATGCGTCCCGTTTCACGAGATCGGGCGGCCGAGACGCCGAAACGCTCGGGTGGCACTTGCACCACTACCAGTTCGTGTAGGTTGCGTGCTCACCGAGTTTGGTGTATGGCGCCACGCTCTCCTCTACTGTCCTCGGAGCTCGCGGCGCAGCCGGCGTGCGGCGGCCACGGAGCCCGCCCGCTCAAGCTCCACCGCGGCCCGTTCCACCATGCCGATAAGGCCCTCGATCTTTCTCCGAAGGTTCTGGACCTCGGTCTCGTGTCCGGCCGAGCTTCGAGCGAGCGCTAAAGCGGGCGACTGTTCGCGCAGGTACTCATGGTGCCAGCGCTCGCCCGGGATCATCCCTTCGGCCTCCAGGTTGCTTTCCACCTCGGCGAGGTAGCGGAGGACCGTCTCCGGCTCACTGGAGGCGAAGGCGCGAACCATCCGGTACCCCTGCGCCGCCGGGAGGTGAACCCGGTCGTGCCGGTCCAGGTAGGTGCCAACGCCAGCCCGGGTCACGGTCCCGGGGAGACCCGCTCTGGTCCAGAGGCGAGTCGCGGCGGCGCCGGTCAGGACGCACTCGTAGGGGCGGTTCAGGATGCCGACCTCCGAGCTCTCCCCCGACGCGTCCACCAGAACCAGGTTCACGGCATGGCCGGTGACGCGATCCACCACCTCGGCGGTGTCGGCCAGGTACTGGTCGCTCTCCTCGTCCTTGAGGACCCGCGGCAGCGACGACCAGGGGCAGAGGAGCATCCGCGAGGGTACCCACTCCTCCAGACCTGCCTGGTCCCCGGCCAGGTGGTGGATCTTCCAGCTGCCGCCCCGAGGCGAGGCGGCGAGGATCTGAACCTCTGTCGGGGTGTCGACCGGTCGAGGCCGAAGCGCGCAATTCGTCCCGACCTTGATCTCGTCTTGAACCACAAAACCACCTCCTGAGCGCCTGGAGGGCGTCCTAGCCCCGGCCAGCCCGCTTAGGTTAAAGGAGTGTTTGGCCGTATTGAGATGATCGGTTGGCGAGCCGTGGAAGCAGGGCCCCGGCCGATCGGCCCGCACAGGAAGGTCGTCAGGCCCCGCCCAGGCGAGCTGGGAGTGGGTCAGCTCGGCTGAAGGGCCGGGTCCTCGTCGCCAGCGGGGGCGAACTGGAGGAGGGCTTGAGCGAGCTGCACGTAGACTGCAGCTGGCTCGAGGCACTCGGGCGGCATCCTGCCCGCTCGGCGCGCCGCCACGGCGAGCCGCTGGAGAACCAACGGCACGGCCTCCTCGGGGATGCTGCTGACGTGAGCGCCGCGGTAGTTGGTGAGGACCGCCTGGATGGCCTTGGGTAGCCGGCTGTGGTCGATCTCGCCCCGGGCGTCGAGGTAGGGCAGGTGCCAGGTGCTGGGATGGGTGACGGAGCCGACGTAGGCGAAGCAGGTCACCGGCAGCCGGTACTTGGGATGAAGGAGACTGGGGGCGTCGTCCGGCTCCGCCCGTTCCTCGCTTGGGGTGGGCGCCCAAGCCGCCGGGTGGGGGAGGGGAGAGGGGTTTCTGTAGACGCCGTCGGGGCTCAACCACCAGAGGTTCTGGTCCACCCCCTCCATGGAGATGTCCGTCTCGGCTCGCGTCCGGCGTCCCCCCGGGACAAGGTCGGCGGCAAGGAGCCGCGCCCCGTCGCTCACCGCGACCAGGCCCACGCGCAGGGTCTCGGCATATCCCCGCGCCTGGAGGAAGGCGGCCTCGACAGCGCGAGGTCCGACGAGAGCGCCTGGGCGTTTGGTCTCGATCAGCAGCCGGCGGACGCCAAGGTGGGTGACCAGGATGTCGCAGCGCGCCACCTGATGGTTGATGTCGGAGAGCGCCCAGCCGAGGACGCCGGTGAGCAGGTCCTCGACGATGTTCTCGGCCACCTTCTCAGGAGCCCCGGCATACCGGCGGCCTTCGGCCAGGCGCTCCGCCCGTCGCGCTAAGAATGTCGGCCACGCCGTCGCGGCGCGTGACATCCAGGCATGGAAGCTGGCAAGCCCGGCGGGGGTGGTCGTCGTCATCGGGACGGTCGAGGATACGCCGCCCTCGGATCGACCGGCCCGGCAAGACCCACTGGTGAGCACCCGCAGGGCACCCCCATACACGAACCCGGACCAGGTCGGAAGCTCCAGACGACTCTGTTCTGCGACGGTCGTGACTTTTCGTCAGAGGCATTAATCAGAGGCTTTAACAAGACGCCGACAGGCTCCGACTGCCCCCCAAAACGCTATGGAGGGATTTCGGCACTTGCGACCCTCGGGATGGCCTCGACGAGGTCACCGACCTGGATGCGGGCGGTGGCCACGGACCGGCGAGACCCGCAGCGGAGAAGGCGCAAGGGAAGCAAGAGATGGACCAGATCAAGGAACCGCCTGACGGCCGGGCCGCGGAGCACGGCTCACCCGGCGGCGCACCCACGTCGTCTGATATGGACGCGACCTCGGCAGCGGCAGGCCAGCGGGTGGCCCCGCCCCGGACCCACGAATCGTTCCCGTCCGACACGCCGTCCCAGGTTGTCGGGGCGTCCGAAGTCGCCGCAAGCGCGCCCGACCTGGATGGCGCTCTCCAGACTCCGGAACCCGCCGCACCCTCGCCGGGACGGCCCGCGCGCGGCGCCGAGGCCTCAAACTTTTCGTCCCAAACGGGGCAAGCGTCACCCGTTCCCACCCGGTGCCCCGGGGTGCCGGCTGCGGATCTCCCGGGAGATCCGCAGGCCGCAGGACTTTATAGGAGCTCAGAGGGTGAGTCTGAGATCGGGGCGAGTTCGGCGGACGGGCCGGATCTCAAAGCGAATCTCAAAAACGAGGTGGCGAACGTTCGGCGCGACTGCCCCGCTTCAGCCATCGCCACGACGGCGGCGACGTCAGCGCCCAAGGCGTCGCACCGCCGAAATGCAGACCCCGACCAGCTCGAACTCCCCTGGGCGGAGGTCGGCGACACCGGGGCGGGTGGCGTGCAGGACGGCGACGCCGTCCCGGTCGTGCCGGAGCTGACGGACCACGATGCGGCGGCGGCCAGCCGGCCGAGACTTGACCCGGGCGACGACCACATCGCCCTCGTCGGCCGCCCCCACCGGGCGGAGGATCACCACGGAGCCGGGGGGGAGCAGGTGGGGCGGTCCCTCCATGGAGTCGTCGTCGACGACGACCGCGAAGCAGGCGCGGTCGCCGGCCGTGAGGAGATCCACCAGATCCAGCGGGTCACCCCGGCCGACGGTGGCCCGGCGTCCCGGGGCTCCTGGCAGCAGGGGCAGACGCAGCATGGCCTGGCCGCGGCGGGCACGGTCGGGGGCAGCGGCCTCCAGCGGCAGCTTCCCCTCTTCGATGAGCGTCCGACGGTGGGCGCTCACGGTTGGGGGGCTCACCCCGAGCCGCTCTGCGGCCAGGTGGATTCCCGGCCAGAGTCCGGTCCGGCGATGCTCCTCGCGCAGCAGTACGAGGAGACGCTCGCGGGTGGGACCGACGGGTCGGCCTCGCCGCCGTTCCGCGGTTCGTCCGGTGCGGACATCGTCGGCCACGCCGGAACTCTACCCCGACCAGGCAGCCCTGGTGACATCGCTTGTCGGGGGACTTGCGCGATGGACCTCACGATGTGCTATTCTTACACAGCTGGGTCAAATAAAGGCTCAGGACCCACCCTCGAGCCCGACGGAGGAGCAGGGCGAGGAGACAATGGACGAGACGATGCCGCTGGTGGTCCCGCCGCACACGGCGGCGAGGCTGCTCAGCGTATCGACCAAGCACTGCTACGACCTGATCCGGGAACGGCAGCTCGGGGCGATCAGGACCCCGCGGATCATGGTCCCGGTGGAGGCGATCCACGCCTACATTCAGGCGAGACTGGAGCCCGCACACCCGGTGACCTGGGCGGTGTCGCTGGAGGAGGTCGTGCCGCCGACGCGGGAAGCGATGGCACCGACGTGGAGCCCCCGCTCGCGTCGCCGCAGTCTCCAGGCGACCTGGCAGGAGAGGGCGGGCCGCTGCCACAGCTGCCCAAGGCTCTGATGTTCGGCTACGAAGCAGCCATCGATCCCGAAGCGGCGACCCACCCCTCCGCACCGAGGCTCTCTCGGCAGCGGCGCCGGTGGGACCAGCGGCGGGCGGTGAAGGAGGCTCAGCAGAAGCGCCGGTTTGCCGCCCGGGCCAGGGCGATGCACGAGAGTGCCCTGGCCGCGGTGGCCGAGGCCGGGCTGTCTTGGCAGCATGGCGGGAAGCGGCGCGGAGCGCCCAACCCGGGGCCGGCGCCCAAGCTCACGAGTAAGGACCTCAAGAGGTTCCATCGCGAGTTCCCTACGCCCGAGAGGCATCTGTGCGCCAAGCCCGTCCCGGTCGCGGATGGCGAGTTTCTCGGCCGCTACCGGCCCGACTTCTTCGTGCCTATCCCGCAGCAGTTGCGAGAGAGGTGGCCGGAGCTCTTCCCGACCCGGCAGCGATCATTCGGCAGAGATCGCGCCGCGGCGCTGCACTTCGTCACGAGGATCATCCTGCCGTCGCTCCGGCGCAAGCCCGGGTCGCAGTCAATCCCGATGCTCCTCCGCGATTTCGAGACCGCGTTTCTCAACGCCATGGCGGAGGAGCCGAAGCCCAAGGGACTGTTCGGGGCCGGGGGGCAGCGCTCGGCGAGCACGATCGCCCGGAAGAGGACCGCGTTCCATCACTTGTGCGAGACGGAGCGGCCCGATGGCGCTCGGCTCGGTGATCTCCCCCCCGCCGACCTTGTTGAGGAGGATATCGTGCTTTACCGTCAGCGACTCCGAGTGCTGGGTATGTCGATGCTCTCGCAGAAGAACCTCTTCAGTGATGTGCGCACCCTCATCAGCTGGCTCAGGAAGCGGCACATCGTCCCCCCGGGGTGGGAATCCCCGCTTCCCGACGACCTCGCGGCACTCGTTCCTGTGGTGCCCAGCCTCGCTCCGCGGCAGGGGATGCGCCTCTGCAACACCGCCCAGGTGGCGATGCTGTACGGCCGGGACTCGCGGACGATTCACGCTCTGGCCCAGGAGGCCGCCGACAACGGAGGGATGGTTGCCATTCCGTGGACGGGGGAGGTGATCGCCGTTGTCAAGGCCCTCGGTCACTGGTGGTACTACGTCCCCAAGGAGCGCGTCGACCCCTTCATCCGCGCCCGCATGCCAGCATCGCTGCCACCCGGCATGTTCGGAGAGTCCCTGATCTCGCTCGAGGAGCTCGACTGGGCCTTCGAGAAGGGGCTTCCTCTTGAGCCCAGGCAGATTCAGCTGATGCTGAGGTTGCAGCAGTTCATCGGCGCTCGGGCGCAGGAGCTGGCCGGCCTGCGAGAGTGCGACGTCATCCTCCTTGATCCTGACGATTGCAGCGCCGATTACCCTCTGTACACGGCTGTCGGGGATGCGGGCGCTCCGGCTGCCATTCTCTGGATGCGCCATCAGTGGTCCAGCTCGTCCAAAACGTACAAGCCCACCAAGAACCTCAGCCTTCGGACGCTCTTCCTGAGCCGGGAGGCTCTCGACATCGTTCGCGAGCTCCTCGTGATTGCCAACGGGCTTCGCGACGAGGCCAAGCGCAAGCGCGGCCGCTGGCTGGCTGGGGATGGAGAGCTGCCCCTGTTCTGCTCTGCGAACGGTACGCCGAGGGATCCTCAGGAGTTGAACGACGCACTGGCCAGGACGCTTCTGAGGGCGGGCTTCCCGGACGTGCGCTCCATCGAGCTCGCCAGGCTGCACGGCATCCGCCACCTGGTGGGCTACCTCTACTACCTCGCCTCCGGCTGCGACGAGGTCGCCACGGCCCGTCTTCTCGGTGATACCCCGGCGACGGTCCTCCGGTACTACCTCGAGCCTCCGACGCCCGATCAGATTCAGGCCGACCTCAAGGCCCAGGCGATGGTCGTCCAGGCCAGGAATTTCCGCAAGCTGGCGGAGGGCGGAGAGCTTCGGTCGCTCCGCATGCATGTCGAGATGGCGCGGGATGCCGCTGCGGCTCGCGATGTGGGGGCGGTGAGCCGGCTGGTGGATGTCAGCCACCGGGAGATGGACCGGGTTCGTGAGTACTTCGGGGGCGAGCCGCCGTCGCAGCTTCAGCGCCTCCTCGAATCGTTCGACAAGCGGCTCTCGGCGGCTGTGGCGTTCGCGCAGCGGAGTCGCCCGGACGACGGAGCAGTCGCCGCATGACAGGCGCTGTCCGCCCCAGTCGACGCGGTGACGACCCCGCGGCGGCTTCGCAGGCACGGGTCATGGGCTGCCTCCTCGAGGCCGCCCTGGGGTTCCCTCGCCTTGCCGGGCAGCCCGCGCATGACGGGGAAGTTGACGGGGATTTGACTCATGGAGTCTCCCCTCGCCTGACAGTCGCACTACGTATCCCGGAGATTCCGGTTGCCAAGGGTCAACCACGGATGACCTCACGCGGTGGATGGAACCACGTCTACACGGACGCTCGAACCATGTCGGCGGAACGGAGGATCAGCAGCCACGCCCAGCAGCAGCTCGGGCCAGCTTGGGTGCCTCTCGCTGGGCCGATCCGTGTTGGGGTCACGGTGTACCGGGCGGTGCCGACGAACCTGCCTAAGCGGCTTTGGCTGACTGCGCTTCCGACTCAGAGAGAGGATCTCGACAACCACCTAAAGCTGCTATTCGACGCGCTCACTCCGCATCGACCCGGCGACTGGGGTGTCTGGTGTGATGATGCTCAGATCGTGGAGATCCACGCCGCCAAGCGGTACGCGGTGGGATGCGAGCCGTGCTGGCACGTGGTTGTCGAGAGCCTGTCAGGGGTCGGCAACTGGCAGCGATCGAGTCGGGCGGACTCGGGAGCAGTCGGTGCCCAGGGCCAGCTGAGTCTTCCCCGAAGCCGCCGGGAGTTGCCGCATGACGACCGTCGATCCGTCGAGGTGGAGGACTCAGGTGCGCGCCACGGGTGTCGATCATGAGTTGGGGCCGCGGCAAGGCGCTGCCGATACGGGCAAGGGCTTGGGCTGGCCCCCGATGCCGTGGCTTCGGCTGCCTTTGGTAGACCGGGCCGCAACAGAGGGAGGGGCCGCGGGCACTGACCAGTTGCACGAGTCCCCTCGACGCGAGAGCATCAGCGAACACCCGTCGCGGCCATCCGCTCCGATACCCGTACCAAAGACGACCTTGAAGCGGATCCTGCTCACCGGGGACGTCCACGGCAACACCGATTGGGTGCTCCATCACATCCTTCCCCAGGCGAGGCGCCATGGGTGCCAACTGGTGCTCCAGCTCGGCGACTTTGGAATCTGGCCCGGGCCGGAGGGTCAGCGGTACCTCGGCGCACTCAGCCGCCAGGCCAAGGGAGCTCGCATTCCGATCTGGTTCATCGACGGCAACCACGAGGACTTCGACCAGCTCGATGCTCTTCCCCTCGACGCCCGCGGCCGGCGGCCGGTTCGGGACCACATAACCCACCTCCCGCGCGGCTATCGCTGGGAGTGGTCCGAGCCGACCCTCCTCGCCTGTGGGGGCGCCAGCTCGATCGACGTCGCTGATCGCCTCTCCGGGCGGAGCTGGTGGCCTCAGGAGGCGATCACCGACCAGGACGTCGCCCGCTGCAGTGAGGGCGGGCGGGTGGACATCCTCTTCACCCATGACATTCAGGCCGAGGTTCCCCTGACGGATCCCCTCCTCGAGCCGCTCCTCCCCCCTTCCGTGGCCGATGCACTCAGTCGGAACCGGCAACGGCTCCAGCGCATAACCGAGGTTGTGAGACCAAAGCTGCAGGTCCACGGACACTGGCACCTCCCCTACGACCGAACCATCATTAGGTCCAGCGACAAGGAGCAGGTGCGGATCGTCTCTCTCAACTCCGACCCCTCCTTCGCCGTCACCGCCGACCACCACTGCGCCGTCCTTGATCTCGATGTCCGCGCTCTTAGCGTTCCTCACGCTGTTCAGGTCATCGACTGAGATGCGGTTGGTTGGCGTCGACGCCGCGTGGATGGCGATGGGGCGGGCCGATCACCTTAGGCGTGTCTCCGGACCATCCTTGGGAACCAATCTTGGGGCGACGGATCGGGTCATCCTCACGCCCGGGCTCACGGTGCGGCCGGTGCCGACGCCGGGTTGCCATTCGGGTACCGGGCGTCCGCTCGCTCAGAGCCTGGTCTGGGCACACCCGAATCGTGCGGCGTTGGGAAAGGAGAAGCCGTGAGGCTGGATAGATGCGATCAAGAGGTCGTCGAGGTCGTGCTGTCGCGCAGAAACCTGCTGACCCTCGTCGCCAAGCTGGACGGCCATCCTCCGCATTCGGCGGCGACCATACGCGGGCCCGAGGACAAAGGGCGGCCGACCCTCCTCGTGCGTGCCGAGGAGGACGGCCTCCACTACCGGGGGCGTAGTCCAGGAAAAATGCATCCCCTTACCGAGGCGCGGCTCGCGAAGCCACGAACCGCCGACGACGAGCGCGACAGCTCGGATCTCCAACCCTGGGACCAGATGTGACGCGGCGGCGGGCGGTCACTCCGCAGCCGGCCGGAGGGCGGCCAGCTTGAGGCAGTGGTGGCGGGGAGCGTCGCCGGGGATGGTTGCCGGGTGCCGCGTCGGCCTTCTCGCCCTCCCCGCGCTGGAGGTCGCCGGCGTCGCCGTCGCCGTGGTCGACCTCATCGAGGGCCACCGCCACCTCGTCCTCGATCTCGTGCTGATCATGGTGCCCGTCCCTCGCTTTCCTCTCACCTCGCACACTCGCCTCACCGTCGCCCCGCGCCATGGTCACCGCGGGTGACAGCCCGGGTGGGGAATCAAGACACGCCGTTGGTTCGAACTCCCCGTGACGTACACCTTGTCCAGAAGAGGTGGGCGGCAGGGACCGACGGAATCCCTGCCGGCCCCGCAGGAGCCGTGATGGCCGCCATCGAGACGTACGTTTCCACCGACATTGAGGCGGACGGGCCGATCCCAGGTCCGCACTCCATGCTGAGCCTCGGATCCGCCGCCTTCAACGAGGACGGCCGACTGCTCGACACTTTCACCGCGAACCTGCTGCCGCTGCCCCGGGCGGCACCCCACCCGCGGTACACGGAGTTCTGGCAGGGGAACCCCGACGCCTTCGCGGCCACCCAGATGGATCGCTGCGACCCGGAGCAGGCGATGCGCAGCTACGTGGCGTGGGTCGAGGCCCTTCCCGGCCTGCCGGTCTTCGTCGCCTACCCGGCAGGCTTCGACTTCACCTTTGTCTACTACTACCTGCATCGCTTCACGGGGGGGAGCCCCTTCTCGCATTCCGCGCTGGACATCAAGACGGTGGCCATGCTGCTTCTCCACACCGGATACCGCCGAGCGACCAAGCGGTACTGGCCGCGGGAGTGGTTCCCCAGGAACTCGCCGCACACCCACCGGGCTCTCGACGACGCCATCGAGCAGGGCCGCGAGTTCTGCGCCATGCTGATCGAGGCTCGCCGGCTCCCACCTCGCCCGGAGCACCCTCGTGGAGCGGCCTCTCGAGGCCGTGCCGGGTCTCGCTCCACTGCCCAGGAGCTGCCCGCCCCTGCTCACGGGGCCGACATCAGAGCGGACCTCCTGGCCCTCCAGGAGTACGGACGGGCCCGGGGGGACCCGGCGGATCAGCGCCCTGTCCACGAGTGGGTGCGCTCAGCACTCCGGCAGCCGAGCGAGGGCGACCGTCGGGCGATGATCCAGACCCTCGTGGACAACATCAAGGTACGGCTCCCTGACCTTCGGGAGCTGCTCGAGGCGTGTGACGATCAGTGGGGAGGCGAGGACCACGTGTACCGCTTCTACCGCGGCTCCTTGGAGGTCTATCAGATCCAAGCGCTGACGGGCCGGCTCGTTGACGCGCTGCGGAGCCTGCTGCCGGGCCAACCGCTGGATGTCGACTTCGAGCAGATCATTCGCGAGGGCACCGGGCACGTCTTCGCGCTCGAGCACAACCAGGAGTGGCTCCTCCGCACCCGCCCGATGCTCGAGGCCTTCTGGCACGCCCAGTACATGGTGTCCATGGCGGTGAAGTACGGCCCGGAGTCTCGGGCGCCGGCGCCCGGATTGCCTTCGGGCTGGGCCGCGGTGCTCACCCTGTACGGGGTGCGATAGCCATGCCCCCGCGCCCCGAGGCATCGCCGTGCGAGCCCTGACCCCGGTGAGGCCCGTCCTCTTTATTGACGTCGGATGGCACCTTGAGCCCCCTGGCGGGGGCTCACCTTGGCCCCCTGCCGCCCTCATGGCCGGAGTGGCGGCGGCTTCCCCGCGTGACCGTGGGCCCGGTGTTCGTGGCGCCTGGCCTGATCTCGCGTCTCGAGGCCCTGCCACTCGAGCGCTGCTGGTGCTCCACCTGGGAGGGGGCAATCGACGCCCCGGGCGGGCTCAGCGAACAGCTGGGATGGGCAGGGATGCCGTGGTTGCGTCTCCCCGCCGAGAGCCGCCCATGGCCGAAGCGGAGGGCCATCGCCCTGTGGCTGGCGTCCCATGCCCTTCGGCCCTTCATCTGGGCCGATGACGATCGCCGGATGGACACCAGCGGACGCCCGTGGGCCCGAAAGCTTCCAGTGCCCACGCTGCTGATCCGCCCGGAGAAGGAGGTGGGCCTCACGCCGCGCGATGTGGACAGGATCGAACGCTGGCTCGAAACCATCGCCGTCCCATGGTTGAACGGCCAGCGGGAGGCCAAGGAGTCCACGTCTATCGAGATCGGCATCAGGGAGGTGCGACGATCATGAAACTGGGAGGGGCGCTGGCGCTGCGGGCCGACCTGACGCGTCGGCTCGACGGGCTCCGCGAGCGTGCGAGAAACGCGGCAAGGCATCAGCAGGGCGAGGATCCTCCGGAGGACCCGGGCGCCCTCCTCGCCGAGGCCGACCGGGTGGCCGACACCTCGAGCAGCTGATCCGGCAGATCAACAGGACCAACATTCAGGTGCGGGTGGAGGGAGACCACCACGCTCACCGATCTCCTCGCCGAGGGCAATGTCCTTGGCATGCGCAGACGCCTTCTGGATGACGTCGCCCACTCGGCGGTGGAGCGATCCGACCGCGCGTGGGGGAGGGCTGAGCTCCGCTTCATCTCCGCCATCGACGTGCCGGCGCTCAGGGCGCGGGCGGATGCGCTGGCGGCGGAGCATCGCCGCCTGGACACGCGGATCCAGGCGGTCAATTGGGCAGAGGACCTGCTTGAGTCGTGAACGGCAAGTCGGTAACCCGCGGGCGGAGGCGAGCGCCAACCCTCGGTCTGACAACCACCGCACCGTGCAGCGCGCACCGTGTAGGCGGGCACTGGGCAGGGGCACCGAGCACCACCAGGCGCTGCTTCACTCAAGGGTGAGGGTTGGGTTCAGGGGATCTTGCCGCCCTGGGTGAAACCGTCGGCGTCATTCGGAACGCGGGCGCGCCGGCCGCGCGGCGGTTCTGGAGCGCTCGACGTCCACAGTCCTCATCCCATCGATCAGAGGGTACGCGGCGCGGCCTTTCCGAGATAGGCGCCTCCCGCCGAAGTCAGCCGCTACCCCGCTGAGGTCCCCGGGTCAGGGCGGCTAACTGGCGATTAGCCGCTGGCGGTCCATCGGGCTTCCTCATCGCCACTCAGTGGCGACGGGCGGCTTGCTGCAGGGGACACCAAAGGGTCCCGCATCGACAACCTAACAGTCTCAACTACCGAAAAGCATCCCTTATTAGTAGTTGAGATCGTCCCTCTAGACTGTCCATTTTTTGGACAGTTCCGGGAGAATGAGGTTCGCGGACCTCCGCTCCATATTCGCAGCTCTTCCGGGCGGGTCGACATCGATGGCGAGCAACGCCGCCGGCGAGGTAGGCGCCGAGGTGTCGGTGGAGATCGCGGGCCGGCTCCGCGCCCTGGAATGGAGCACCTCCGAGCTGCCCGGCGCAGCGGGGTGAGCCGCGAGGTGATCTCGGGTCTACTCAACGGCCGGCGGCTGCCCTCCCTCTCCACCTACGAGCGGCTCCGGCGGACCCTCGGCCTTCTCCCCTTGTCGGCGCTGCTGACCCGGCCGGCTCCGCCGGTGGACGTCAGCGACGAGCACCTCTCGCGGCTCGCGGCCTGCGTGGCGACGGGCGGCTCGGTGCTACCCGACGATCTCTCGGACGCCACCGGGCTGGCCATCGCCGCGGTGCGGGAGAGCCTCCCGAAGGTGCGGGAACGACTCGTGCCGGTGGGGCTGCGCCTGGTCACCGACGGCGACGAGGTGACCGTCATGCCCCAGGCCCACTGCGCCGAAGCCTTGGAGCGGCTCGGCCAGGTCACTCTCGATCGCGAGCTGACCCACGAGGCGCTCGAGGCCCTCGGTGCGGTGGCCTTCCATACCGAGGCGACCCGGGAGCAGGTGGAGGTGGCGCGGGGGGGTGTCGACTGCGCGTCCCTCCTCCACCGGCCCACCGAGCGCGGCTACCTCCAGGCCACCTTCGCCGAGTCCGGTCGGGGCCGGCCGCTCCGCTACCGGCTGATCACCAGGGCGGTCTCGCTCCTCGGCTACTCCCCGCTCGAGGAGGTGAAGCAGCTCTTGGCCACTCTGCGGCAGGGTGCGCTACCCAGGAGGTGTTGCGGGGGGCGAGCCCTGCAGTCTCTGCTGAGATTAGTCGTATGACTAACCCAACTCCTACCAGGGGCACTGATGTTCGGGCCCGAGCGTCGGACGGAGAAGCGAGCGGAGCAGTGCGAGCTGTGTGACCCGGCGGGAGGCATCGGGTGTCGACGGCCACGCCGTCGCCAAGCCGTAAATTCTTCGCATAGCCTGCCTGGGAGACTGGGTGCTACACTTCGAGGCGCTGTAGCCTGCTTGGGACTGCTTTCTCGTGAGTAGGAGCAGGCCCAACGGGAAACCGGTCGATCGGAGTTCGGTGCAGTGGCCTTGAGCAGGTAGGGCCACCGCGGAGCCGGATGCCCTACGGGGCCCCTGTAGAGGGAACGCTCGCCGGGTCGGTGCGCAGCTCGACGTATGAAGCGGCCTTGGCGAGGCGCAGAGCGCCTCGCCAAGCCTCTCTCTCGAGGTGCAACCGACATGGAAACCGCCACTCTCGACGCCGCCTTTGAGCTCTTGCGACGCGCCGTCGCCGACCTAGAGGAAGCCGGTCGGCCGGTGAAGGCGGCAGGTCTCAAGCCGACGCTCCAGCGGCTCTCGTTTGGAGCGTTCTCGGAGCGGTACTTGGGGTTCACCACCTTCCGCGACTTCCTGATGGCCGCCAAGGCTAGGGGTCTGGTGGACGTGGTCGAGACACCGGGCACGGATCTCACGGTTACGACCCGCGGGACGCCGGCCGCGATACCCAACCGCGCGCCGACGCGACCGTTCGTCCGTCGTGATTTGTGGCGCGCGTTCAACGATCGTACCGAGGGCTGGTGTCGCGTGTTGCGGCTGACAACCGGCGAGGTTCACATGTTTCCCGCGGAGCCTGGACCGCTCGGCGACAAGAGCCCTGAATTCGCGGCTTTCCGCGCCGAGGTTCAAACCGCTCCTGCAGCCTTCCTGGACATCGAGCCCATCTCAGAGGCGACCGAAGTGTCGTGGATGCGGGAGTTCGCTCAGGGTGTGGACGATCCGCCGCGTGCCGCCCTCCTCGGCGCCCTCAGCACGTCTCGCCCAACGAGCGCCTTCACGGCGTTGATCTCTGGCATGTCGGGCGAAAGGGACCGATGGAAGGCCGCCCGAACGCAGCATGTGGCGCAAGCGATACGTGAGTGGGTGGCATCGCATCGCTTGGAGCACATTGAAGTCTTCGAACGTAACCGCACGGCCGCTCCTGCGCGCTCTCCGCGACTAGAGCGGGCCGGGCCGGACGATCAAGTCTTGCGGGAGCGGATCATCCGGGTCATTGAGCGACTACCCCTGGACGAGCTACTGGCCTTGCGCGTTCCTCTGCAGTACACCCTGGACGACTGAGGCGGTCAGCGTGGCGGGAGAGGCCGGAGGGTTCCCCGGCCACTTCAATTGGCGCGGGGTCTTAGCGGAACCGATCGAACTCACTGGCGAAGACCGATACGACTGGGAGATTCGCACCCTTCTAGCCGTCCGACAGCGCCGTGTTGACATGCCCGGCCCACGCGGGAGCGTGCCGCTGCGCTATCCAAAGGACGTCAGCGACCTTGATCCGCTGCGCCCCCTACTCTCTTTGGTAGCCGGGGTCGTAGGGGAGGAGCATGCGAGCCAGGCCGTGCGTGCCCTTCTCCTGACCCCGCACCGCCTGTACAGCCTTGCCGATGAAACGCTGGCCGAGGGACGCCGGCGCCGCGTCGCGCTTCTAGCCGGGGTTGAAGCAAACGAGCGTCGGACGCTCCTGGTGACGCACCTGCAGGTCTTCGAGGCCCCCGGTAAGTTTGGGAAGGTGCGCCTCGAGGGGGTGGACGGCCACACGGTCGATGAGGACGACCTCGACGGCCTTAACGGCATCGCGACGCAGCTATACATTGCGGCGCAGCCAGCGGTTCGGGCTTCCTCCAGTGGAATCGGCCCGCCTCCGCTGGGCGGTCTCTGGTTAGGTGGATCCTCCGGCGAGGTGGCGGGCCTCCCCAGCGATTGGGCGTTACGGATCGCGGCTCTGGGCCAGGCTCGCGGCGTGGATCTCGAAGTGATCGAGCGGCCACACACGCACGTCGCGAGCGTGTTGTCGCGCCTCGCGGAGCGCGACCCCGCAGTCGTCGTGTGTTGGTCCCCATACGCGGGCGGGTTTGAGCACACCGCGCAGCTCAAGGTTCGAACCGTTGTGTCGGTCGACGAACCCACTTTCGACTCCGCCCTTCTATTGGCAGCGATGGAACTTGACCAGTTGGCCACTGACCTTCGGGCACCGCTGATGCCGGAGGGCGATTGGTTACCACGCGACTGGGCTGACGCGGCCGCCAACGTCAGTCGGCTCCACTCCGATGCGTTCGTGCTCACTTCTGAGGCGCAGGCGATGCTGATTGGCAATCCCTACCGCGACGTTCCTCGCATGTGGGCCCATCTGACTCGGCTCAAGGCGGCGGCAGAAGCGTGGGCCGGGGCGGACTGCCAGGTTGGAGCCGCCTTGAAGCCGTGGATTCGCGAGCACTACGGAATCGAGATTGCGCTTCATGATGCAGCCCTGGGAACGAATGTCGAGTTCCATTTCGACGGAAGGACGCGAAGCTGCGAGCCCCACGTGAAGGTCGATGACTTCAAATCTCCAGATGAATGTGGCCGCATTCATTTCGCCATCGATCCTGAGAGAAAGCGCTTCATCGTTCACCATATTGGATTGCATCTTTGACTCAGTCCACGGCGCCAGCAAGCGCCTGGACGACCGTAGAGTGTGAAGGAGCGTCAAGCTGTCAAGATCATCGGTCACGGAACCTGTCAGTGAAAATGGTCACGAAACTGCAAGCCGCGAGGCGCGCCGAGTGGCCTGTTGGGGTTCCTACCTCACCAGGTCGAGCGTCGGTGAGGTATGGCCAGATCTCGGAGGCTACGACGGAGGCCGAGGGAACCCCTCGACCGTCCGATCACTGCCGGGAGGGCAGCCGTCGAGGTCAGCCGGTTCGCTCACCGGGCCGGGAGCCCTCGCAACTGCCGGGGCTACCTCTGGGGGCCCGTGCCAGCGGGTCAGTAACTGGGAGCAGACGCGGTGGGAAAGTCCCCCGCATTCACCGAAGGGCAGATGTCCGAGGCGAGCGCCTGTCCCCCGTCATCGGCGACGGCGAGGGCGACGCCGTTCTGGTCGTTGTTGAAGCAGACCACGGTGTCCGTAGTGACGTACGTCGTGACCTCCGTGTACCCGTCGGCCACCGCCTGGGAGCAGATCGCACCTCCGCCCTCGGCCACGAAGACCCGGACGTCGTGGCTGCCGTCCGCGAGCGTGCAGCTGAGCGACGTGCTCGGTACCCAATAGCTGAGGTTCCACTCCTGGAGCAGGGCCTGAATCGAACCGAGTGCCTGGTTGTACTCATCGATGGTGGCGGGCACGAACTGCTCGATGCCGATGCTGCCGTCGCTCTGGGTCACCGAGAGAGCGAGGGAACCGTCGGGATCGAGCACCCCGGTGAAGGTCCCCGAGCCGATAGTCAGTTGAACCTGGGTCCCGGAGATGAAGCCCGAAACGTCGTCGACACCCTGGGCGAGGTGGCCGGTGTCCGAGGGCTCGTAGTCGTAGTAGGTCTCGGTGCCGGAGATCTGGCTCCCCGTCTGGATGAGTTGGAGGAACTCGGCATAGGAGCTGGTCGAGGCCAGGAGTCCCGGGGGCAGACCGGGCGTCGACGTGGCCAGGGGGGTGGCACTCGGCGTACCCGAGGTGCTGATCACCACGCCGGGGGTGGTGGGGTGCAGCGGGCCGGGGCTGCTGGTTGAGCCGCAGGCGGCCAGCACGAGCACCCCACCCGCCAGGCTGACGATCTGCCAGGATACCAGTCGCCGCACGGCGCCATCATGCGCTCTTACGGGGGGGTTCATCAGCCACGGCGACCGTCCCGCAAAGACCGGCGACGTCGGCTTCGTTCGCCCAGTGGCGCTCGATGGTCATGGTGGTGCGCCCGCCGTCGGGCCGGAACCTGCCGGTGATGCGGGGTGGTAAGTGGTGAAGGTTGCGCCAGCCGTCCTGCCACACCTTGGCGCGTTCGGTCCACCGCCGGTTCGAGCCGGTGAGGAGCAGCTCCAGGGCCTCGGCGAAGGAGGACTTCCCCGAGCCGTTGTGTCCCACCACTAGGGTCAGGTCGGGGGAGGGCTCCAGGCTGAGCGTCACCGGGGGGCCGATGCTCCGGAAGCCCTCGACCTCGATGGCGGCGAGATAGGTGGCGGTGGGGGCCTGGGCGGCGTCTGGGGTTGCGGCGGGGGTTGGTTGGTGGCCGTCCAGGGTGGCTCGGAGGGCGTCTGAATCCTGAAAGGCGGCAAGCACCAGATCCGCAGTGCGCTCGACGTTGGGCGGCGTCTCGGCAAGACGCGTAGCCACCAAGTGCTGGAGAGTTAGGTCGGCCATTCAGGTGGGGAGTCTGGCAGAGGGACGACCCCGACAGCCCGCGCAGGCTCCCTGCGGGCGTTGCCTCATGCGAACAAGGAGCGCCTCTTTGGGAAGCCCGGCTCGGGAGCTTCGTCCTGGGGAAGGGCTACTCGATCCAGGAGAGCTCACCGCCCGAGGGCTAGCAGGCAACGCCAAATGCGTAGGGCCGCCCGGCGGTGTCGGTGGAACCTGCGAGCGGCTACCATTCCTGCCGTGAACTTGTGGGCGATTGCCAGACGTGCCTGAGATCGACCTGCGCCAACTGGTCAGCAGGCTGGCCGATCGCCGTCCCGAGCGCACGGAGGCTAACGTACAGAGCGACCTCCACATTCTTCTGACCGTCGCTCCGCTCCAGCTCGAGGACGATCAGTTGAGCGATATCGTCCTCGAGTCGCCGGCTGGAAGCCGCCGGCGCATCGACGTGGAGGTGGGCTCCACAGTCTTTGAGGTTAAGCGCGATCTGCGTGTCGGGAACGTCCGTCTAGACGCCGAGGAGCAGCTAAGCGGCTACGTCAGGGCGCAAGGCGAGCGCATGCAAAGGCGATACGTAGGAGTTCTGACAGACGGAGCAGAATGGCGCCTGTACCAGCTCGTCGATGGGGAGTTGCGACTCACCTCAGAGCTGACGGTCAGCGCTTCCCAGCCCGATGTGGACCGGCTTTGCGTCTGGTTGGAGTCAGTCTTGGCCACTCTCGATCGCATAACCCCAACTCCCCGGGAGATCGAGCGACGCTTGGGCGCTCTGTCGCCCTCCCACGCCCTCGACTACGCCGAGCTGCTCGGGCTGTACGAGAGGCATCGCAACCTCCCAACCGTCACGGTGAAGAGGGAGCTGTGGGCCAAGCTTCTCACCACCGCCTTCGGCACGAACTTCGCCGCTGAGGACGCCTTGTTCGTGAACCACACGCTGTTGGTGGTGAGCGCTGAGATCATTGGCCACGCCCTTCTCGGGTTTGACCTCTCTTCTCGTGATCTCACCCCTCAGGCTCTCGTCACGGGGGCCCTCTTCGAGCACGCGCAGATCAGAGGTGTAGTAGAGGCAGACTTCTTCGACTGGGTGGTCGAGATCCCAGAGGGAGCCCAGTTCATCAGCACCATGGCGCGCCGACTGTCGCGATTCGACTGGCACCGGGTTGAGCACGACGTCATGAAAGTGCTGTATGAGTCAGTCATCGAGGCCCCCCAGCGTCACAGTCTTGGGGAGTACTACACCCCCGACTGGCTAGCCGACGAGATTGTCACTACCGTCTTCGATGATCCCCTTTCGCAACGGCTGCTCGACCCTGGCTGTGGATCGGGGACCTTCCTCTTCCACGCCGTCCGGCGCTTCCTCGGCGCGGCGGCGGAAGCTGGGTGGTCCAACGAAAGGGCACTTAGGGGTGCAACGTCGGCCATCAGCGGGGTTGACGTCCACCCAGTGGCGGTCACGCTAGCGCGTATCACCTACTTGCTGGCAATCGGCCCGGAACGGCTCCAGGCCACCGATCGACCCCCCTTTTCGGTTCCGGTCTACCTCGGTGACAGCGTGCAGTGGGGTCAAACGCGTGACCTCCTCTCTGCAAACATGCTGACAGTCCCGACGGCTGAGGGCGCCTTGCTCTTTGGATCCGAACTCCGGTTCCCCGAGCGTCTCCTCGCCGACGCGGGTCGCTTCGACGAGCTCGTGGGAGAACTCACCACGCGAGCGACCCGGCGCGAGGCGGGCTCGCCTGTGCCGTCTCTCGCTACGATTCATCGTCGTTTTGCCATCCACCCGGATGACCAGGCCGTCGTGGACGCCACGTTCCAGACCATGTGTGATCTGCACGATCTTGGGCGCGACCACATCTGGGGCTACTACGTCCCCAATCTCGCCCGCCCCGTGTGGCTGTCTCACGCGGACAACCGGGTGGATCGGCTCGTGGGGAACCCGCCGTGGCTCGCCTACCGTTTCATGACGGAGGCCATGAAGCAAGCGTTCCGCAGCATGAGCGATGAACGTGGTCAATGGATGGGATCCACCGTAGCGACGCATCAAGACCTATCAGGGTTGTTCGTGGCCCGTTCCGTCGAGTTGTACCTCAAGGCTGGCGGGAGGTTCGGTTTCGTCATGCCCCTTGCGACGCTCTCCCGGCGCCAGTTCGCTGGGTTTCGCGTCGGAAATTGGCCTGTGGGGCGGGAGCCCACGAAGGTCGCATTTGACGGGCCGTGGGATTTGCACAGTGTGAAGCCAGCGTTCTTCCCGGTGCCGGCCTGTGTCGTGTTCGGCACACGGTCGGCTACAGGCGCGCGGCCTATGCCTGCCCAGAGTGAGGTATGGTCGGGCCGCCTACCAGCGCCGAACGCGAGCCGGATCCAGGCTGGCCTGCACCTGCGGCGCGGAACGAGTGGACCGCCGGCTCCCGCGGGCGAGAGGTCACCCTACGCGACTAGGTTCGCGCAAGGCGCGACGGTTGTCCCGAGGATGCTGTTCCTCGTCGAGTCGGACAATAGAAGCCCATTGGGGACGGGTGCGGGTCGGCGTCATGTCCGCAGCTTGCGAAGGCCGGGGGAGAAATGGCCGTGGAGAGGTCTTGCTGGGCTCGAGGGGGTCGTAGAATCGATCTTCGTACGCCCAATGCACCTGGGTGAGACCATCTTGCCTTATCGCGCGGTAGGACCCCTGGAGGTCGTGATCCCATGGGACGGCACATCGCTGCTGTCGGGTGAGGAGGAGCGCCTCGACCTGTATCCAGGCCTGGCGGACTGGTGGCGGCGGGCCGAACAGCTGTGGATGGCCCATCGAAGCAGCGACGGGCTCACCCTGATCGGGCAACTCGACTATCGGCGCAAGCTGAGTCAGCAGTTTCCGATCCCCGAATATCGGGTAGTCTACAGCGCCTCAGGGATGTATCTGGCAGCGGCAGTCGTCACCGATCGCCGCATCGTGATCGAGCACAAACTCTACTGGGCGGCAATGTCAGGTGTGTCGGAAGCACGCTTCCTCGCCGCCATCCTGAACTGCTCGGCAGTGACCGCCGCGGTGCGTCCGTTGCAGGCGCGCGGTGAACACAACCCCCGCGACTTCGACAAATACGTGTGGCAAGCTCCGATCCCGCTGTTTGATGCGCAGGACGCGACTCACCGGCGGCTGGTGGCGCTCGCAGAGGCAGCCGAGCGGATGGTGGGCAATATGGAGCTGGACTCCCGGAGACAGTTCGAGGGCCTCCGCCGGCAGGTACGCGAGGCGGTGGCCGCGTCGCCCGTGGGTCGGGAGATAGACGAGGCCGCTCGAGAGTTGTTGGGCAAGTGAAGGTGCCGGGCACGTTGGTTCCCCATGCCTGATTCGATCCTCTTCGTGGGCGCTGGCGGCCGACTCCCCAGAGGGTACACGTTGGTGAAGAACCCGGCGAGGGCAACATGCAACGCATCCTCGCTGTGGATGCGCCAGGCCGAGGTAGTCCCGGGAGAGCGGTCGGTCCTGAAAGAACGACGGTCCTGAAGGGCGCGCGTCTGCCGACGACTGAAGCTGTGAAACGTGTCTACCTCGATCAATGGGTCTGGGTGAAGCTCGCCAGAGCAGCGCTTGGCAGGTTGGACGACCGCCAAGTGTTGGATGTTCTGGAGGCCGCCAGGTTCGGGGCGGCTCATGGGCTCGCCGATTTCCCGTTATCGGCGATCCATTACATGGAACTGACGTCGGGGGCAAGCCCCAGGCAGCGTCGCGACCTTACCCCAGTGATCCTGGAACTGTCGCACGGGCACACCATGCTCAGTTCAGGCACCCCGATCCTAGAGGGCGAGCTCGATGAGTCCCTGTATCGTCGTTTCGGACGGCCGCGTGAGCGGCGAACGGCACAGATCTTCGGTGTGGGCATCATGCATGCGATGGGACGCGAGCCCCTCGCTGGCCGGATAGTCGGAAAGGATGGTGGGCCGGCCCCTATGGATCCAGGTCAACGTCGGTTCCTGGAGGAGAAACTGACCGCCCTGGCGGAGGTCCTTCTGCTGACCGGACCAGCCGAGGGGGTCGTCGTGCCCGGCTACGATCCGCGAGCCCACTTAGTAGTCAACGATCGATGGGTTGCGGAGCAGGAGGCCTTCGCGGAGAAGCTGCGCCAACTGCCGGCGAACAAGCGCAATGACGCCCACTACGCGCGGGCCTGGTTCCTCGAACTCCTCCCCCTCCTTCCCGAGGCGCTTCGTCGAGCTCACTTGCCTTGGTCTGCGATCCCAGATAGCAAAGAGGCACTCACCGCGATTCTCCGGGATCTGCCCACTCTCTGGGCGTGGACGGAGCTGACCCGACTCCAGCACCAGAACCCCACGCGCGCCTGGAGACTACAGGATTTCAATGATCTGCGGGCCCTCACGGTGGCCATTGTGCACTGCGATATCGTCGTCTTCGAGAAGCACTGGTCCAACCTGGCGAGACGCGCCCATCTCGACGTGCTCAACGGGACAACCCTGAGCACTCTCGAGAACCTCATTCCCCACTTGGTATCGAACTGATCGCCGCTCGATAGGCGACGGGCGCCGCTGGGGAGATGCCCAGATGGGGTACGGCGGCCGATCTTGCGGTGCCTACGGCACGACCATGGTGTCCTGAGTCGCGGCCGCCTTCACCGTTCCGATGAGGGACCCATCGGCCTGCGACCTCAGGTGCCAGACGTCCCCCACGTAGTCCTTCTGCGTGAGCTGCATCTGGGGCGGGATCTGCGCGTAGAGCACCTCCTGGCAGCTCGGGTCGTACCACTCGAGATCAACGGAAACAGCTGAGTCGTTCTCAATGGTGAAGGAGGTCGGGAGGGGGGCAGCGGGTGCCGTGGATGCCGAGCAGGTCGTGTCCACCGCGGGTCCAGGGGCGACTGACCCACTTGGTGGGGTGGCTGGTGCCCCGATCAGCGGTGAGCCGGTGAGCGAGCCGTCGGTGCCGTCCGGGCAGCCCCCGCCAGGGCCGATCAGATCAGCCGCGTAGCTCGCTGACCCGTCCAGGTAGCTGGCCGCTGCCTGGAGGGGGCCCCCCCATCGCGACCCATGGATAGGCTGATCGCGTGGGAAAGGAGGCGGCGGGTCCTCGATGGTGAGCCGCTCGACAAGGTGGGGGTGTTCCTCCGCGATCATGTATGCCATGGTGCCACCCATTGAGTGGCCGACCAGGGTGACTTTGGAAAGACCAAGTTGGTTCAGCGCTTCGAGCACGTCGCCGGGCATCAACTCGAACGAATAGTCTCCCGGCCAATCACTCCTTGCCATGGCCTCTCATGTCCAACGCGATGACCAGCGAGTGTTTCGCGAAGGTTGCAGCAACTTGTCCCCAGCCCCTCCTGATCCCACCTAGTCCGTCGAACAAGACCATCGCCTCCTCTTCGGGGCTCCGGTGATCTCATGCGCGAGCCGCAGATCAAGCTGAATCTTGGAGGGAGGGCTCACCAAGGCATTCTAAGGCAACCACTCGGGCCGGCGCGCCCTGGGTCGGGCAGAGCCAGCCCTTTGACTCAACACCCGCGCTCGAACAACGACCTCGCCGGAATGTGCAGTTGCTTCTGATTCCAGGAGTTACGTCGGCCGCACTCGGGGGTCGAGGACCGCGTACAAGGCGTCCACGATGATGTTGGCCACGACGATGAAGGCCGCGGCGACCAGGACAATCCCCTGGACCGTGGGAAGATCCTGGACGTCGATGGCCCGGATCACGTTGAATCCCAGCCCGGGAAGGCCGAAGACGGTCTCGGTGAGGATGGCGCCCCCGAGGGCGCCCGCGAGGTCGATGCCGAACTGGGTGACGATGGGCGTGAGTGCGCTGCGCAGAGCGTGGCGGTACACGACCCGCCGCTCGCTCAGACCCTTGGCCCGCGCGGTTCTGACGTAGTCCTCGCCAAGGGTCTCGAGGACGGAGCTGCGCGACAGCCGAGCGTAGGTCGCGGCGGTGACCAGCGCCAGGGTGATCCAGGGCAAGATGAGGTCGTGAGCCCCACTCCAGGGGGTTGATATGGAACGGCGTCCAGCTCCCGGGCGCCGGGAAGATGGCGATCCCGTTGATGGTGAGCCTCTGGCTCTCGCCCGTGGGCAGGGTCGAGGCCGGCGTCGCGGAGCTGAGCGAGGACCGCCGGTCCCGCGACGGTGATCCGCTCCGCCTTCTCTCGCTTCCACAGCGGCGCGCAGCCGTCGCAGCGCACCCGGTCGCCGCTCACCCGAGCCCCGCAGTCTCGACACCTCCCGAGACCCCGCATCGGAGCCGTCGAGGGCCGGCCGCTCGCGGTGTTGCCAGCGGGTGGGGAGACCGGCAGGCGCCTATCACAGACGAGTTCGCGAGCAACCTTGGTCAGCCCTCGCGGCGCGCGGCCCTAGCCTTGCCGGCTGCGTCCAAGCGCGCGTCGCCGTCCCCTCGACCGGCGTCCCCCAGCGCTCTGGCCTCAGGCGAGTCGCTGGGCCACGCAGGTTGATTCGCGAGTCGCCTGAACGAACGGGCGCTTCCGGATGCTAGTAGTCTTGCTAGAACCTGTGCTAACCTCGCTAGCGGTGCTAGTAGCTACCCCACTACGCGGGGAAGTCTCCCCTTTGGGGCAGGAGAAGATGCATTGGGTGCGCTATCCCTGGAAGCCCTGACAGCGGCCGCCGCCTCGGTCGAAGAACTCCTAGCCCGAAAGCGGGAGGAGTGCGAAGGCCTAACCAATGAGATCAAACGCCTCGAACGTGAGCTTGGTCTGATGCAGGAGTTGCGTCGGATCCGAGAGGGAAACGTAGGGTCGGGTCACAGCGACGAATCAAGCTCAAACGCTGCGATCACCATGAAAGATGATCCGCTCACTCTAGGTGTTCTTCAAATCCTCAAGGAGAGCGGCCAACCCGTGCACATCCAGGAACTCGCTACCCGAGCAAGGGCAGTGGGTCTCCGAATTCCGGGCAAAGGCGCGAACGCAAACCTCATAGCTCACATCCGCATGTGCGATGAGATCGTCCGCCCCGTTCGGGGCATGTACGCGTTACGTGATTGGGGATTCGTTGAGCGGAAGCGAGCGCCACGAAAGGCAACACGGCGAGCAGGCCGAACTCCTCGGCGAGTCGGTGCGGCACCCGTGCACCGATCCCCCAGTCGAGGAGACAGAAGTTGAAGCCTGAACCGGAAACCACGTCGGCACCTACGGTCAACTGGGCTCAACTCTTGGAGCAAACGAAGCGCGAATACGAGCAACCGCCTGCTCGTGGCGTTCCACACGGGGTGCAGAAGGAGGCGATTCAGAATGGCTGGGGCGCGCGAGCCGGCCGGAGGGCATGGGGCTTCTCAGTAATCCTACACGCGGAGACCGACGGCCATCCAGCCCTGCTCACCCTTACCGACTCCGGCACTGTTGGACTCACCGGAGACCTCCATTTCAACGTTGCAGCGCTAGGCGAGGACGAGAACATCCCAAGCGATCAACGCCTGGCAAGATTCGAAGCGATGTACGAGTCTGGCGGAGAGACCAGTGGACCGGGCCTATTCGGTAGAGGCAAGCTCATCTTCAACGCAGCCTCGAAGAAACGGACGATCTTGTATGACTCCCGCACCAAGGATGGAGATTATCGCCTGGGTATTCGTTGGATCCGCGGACGAGACTATCACCAGCTTGCCACGGTCATGTTAGGCGGGGAGGCTGAGAAGGAACTCGCGGAGCAAACAGACGGCCGACTGGTCCCGTTGGCGGAGGCAGGAACTCGCATCACTATCGTTGACCCGGTTGATGAGCTCCTCGACGCTACGCGGTCTGGTGATCTTCTCCAGTCGATTGAAGAAACGTGGTGGGAGATCATCCTGAAGTACGACGCTTCCATATCTGTTCAAGTGCTACCGGGCAAGCCTCAACGGGCGGGAATCCCCAAAGACTTCGGCTCGCTTCCCGAGAAGAGCGGTAGAGGATGGCACGTCGTCTGCCGCGAAAACATCCCGCTCCGACTCGACGGCGGCACGTATCGTGTGAAGCGCCTGCACCTTCTGATACCGCCTCCCAAGAACAGCGTGGGCGACCACCTCCTAGGTTTGCGATTCCACCGCAGGGGGATGGTTGTGGGCCGGGTCAACCTGTCAGGCATTCCGGGAGAGATCAGCGACCGCTTCTTCGGGTATGTCCTACTTGACAGAGCACTCGAAGATGCGGTCGCTGGCCAAGAGGGTCTAGCACATTACGGGATAACCAGTCCAAACCGCTCACCATACCGAAATCTTCGACAGCTGTGTCAAACGGAATCCGATCAATTCCTTGAGGACATTGGGCTCAAGAGACGGACGTCGTCGGCAGAAGAGCGCGTACGCCGTCTGGCTGAGGATGCCCAGGCAGATCTCAACAAGATCCTGAGTCGTCTCGGCGTGCCAGGATTCGGCAAGGGAAGGCCGAAGCCAGCACAGCTTCACCTGTCGGTAACGCAGCTTGACTTTCCCCGTGGCACCAACCTTCTTACGATGGGCGATGAGATCAAATCGTTCGCCTTTCGGTTGGAGAACGCGACCAGGCGCACGGAAAGGGTGTGGTGGCGAGTCTTTACTTCAGAGCGAGATACAGGGGAACTGGAGACACTGGTCGCTCGAACGCAAGTCAGCGTGCGGGCTGGTGGATTCCTGAACACTGAGGACTTAACGATTGCGTTGACGTCCCCCCCATACGCACCCTACACCAAGGTGGCTTGCACCTGCGAGCTAACCGATGATGACGGTGTCTTTTTGCAACGGAAGAGCTTCTACTTCTACATAGATCTCAAGCCGGAGCCCGCTGATCGGTGGGCCGAGTTACGATTGAGCTCGGCCGATTGGCCCAGGGACACCAGACGTTTGGACTATAGCGACAGCCTGACCGGGATTCGATACGAGTTTGAGAACCTATCGGCTGAGCCGATGAGCGCGAGGTTGCGTGCTAGGACGCTCTGGGCCCGCGAGAGTAATGCAGATATCGAGGAGGTGGGAGCCACCGACCTTCAGCTCGGACCATTCGAGGGGAAGATGTTCGAGTGCCCGCCGCTGAACATTGTGCGGGAAATCTACGAGGAAGTGGGGGGCGGAAAGGTAAATCTTCGGTGCCATGCTGCAGCATTGGAGGCATCGGCTCTCTGGCAGAAGGGCCAGCGTCTCGCAGAGAGCACGGTCCCGTTCTTCCTGAACATGGATCCGGGCTACGGGTTTTGGGAGGGTACCGATTGGCACGAGGGTGGTCCGTCCGAGCCGCGGTCCGAGCCACGCGCAGCCGATGCCGGAGGCCGCACATGGCGTCTGGTAATCAATATCACTCATCCTGCCTACCTCCAGACTGAGGCAGATGACCAGCGGCGGCGTGATTACCTATTCGAGGAGATGGCTCGCCAGACCATCGCCGTTCTACTGCGAATGAGCCAAGAAGACGCTCTTGCAACGCTAGCAGCGCTTGCCAAGAGCGAGAAGCTTGTGGATCTCTCCCAAGCTGATTTGATTGAGAAGGTCGCTTACCGGGTTGTTGACCAGGTCCTAGCCGCCTACTACGCGGGCTGAGCAACATGGTTGCCATCATCACTGAGCGGTACGACGACGGTCGGGTGAAGACCCTGCGCTCATCCGTCGCACTCACAGCAGACGCTCGCGCGGCTGCGGAAAAGCTCGACCACGAGCTCTCCAACCGTGTAGCCACCCTCGAGAAAGGCCTGGTGGCACACGGCCTGCTTGACCCGGCACTACCGCCCGTGGGAGCCTCGAAACCCCGGGGAGGTGCGGCGCTCTGGCACGCCGTTGGCACTGAGCTCGACGCGATAGTCAAGGAATACGACCTGCGGGGGGCCCGTGAGCGCCGTTGGCTTTGGGAGGCGATTAACCTCCACGCCAGCGAGCGGATTAGGCGAGTCAACCGCGGCCGGACGCGGCAGCACTTCGAGTACTGCTACCGACTCGCTCAGCTTCCACTCAGCATCGCCAAGAGTATGTTCTGGTCGGAATGGGTATACTTCTTCGACTCCCTCACCGTGCGCGAAGAGCCGAGGGCAGACCGCTGGCTACTCGGCAAGCTCAAAGCAGACGCGGGTATTGATCGGCTCACCTTCCGGCGATTCACAGAGAATCTGAATCGCAGAATCAGGAAGACCGATACTAGCGTCCTGACCGATGACGAGCTCTTCGCGCTCTACGATAGTATCTGGGCGGGAACCGATCGCCCTCGCAGCAACCCATCCGAGCACGAGTAGGTAACGCACATCGTGGAAAGCGGACACTCCTGGCACGCAGGACTATTCGCCGTGCAAGTCATGGCTCCGAGATCGAGGAGGCCAAGGTTGTATTCTCTCACCCCTCGCAAAGGTAGAAGAGAATCTGCAGCCGCCCACACGTCCGGGTCCGTGTGTGCTCGCGCTCTCCGACCATGTATGCCTAGCGCACGCCGAAGTATCCTGATGACATTGGTATCGACCAGGGCTACCTCCTTGCCAAATGCGAAGCACTGCACCGCCCTGGCCGTGTACGTTCCAACGCCCGGGAGACTCCTGAGTTCATCCGCATCGGCCGGCACCTCGCCATCATATCGAAGAACTATCGCCTCCGCTGCATCGACCATCAACCGCGCACGCCCAGCGATCCCGAGTGGTTTGAGTAGCGCGCGGACATCTTCGAGAGGAGCGTCCGCCAACTGAAAGACGCTAGAGTACTGGCGGATGAAGTCGGAATAGACAGACGCTACAAGGGTAGCGGTCGTCTTTCGAAGCATCATCTCGGCCATCAGTATCTCGTACGGGTTGCGCGACCGACGCCACGGGAACTCCCGACCGCAATCCGCGAACCACGCAACGATCGCGCTAGAGAACGCCCTCCCTACAACGCGAGCGGCAGGAGTCGCTCGGCGATTGCTTTGCTTAGTAGTGGGCATACGGCATTTGCCAGTTGCTGCTGCTTGTGCAAGATTCCTCCCGGTCGGCCATCAGCCGTGCCGGCGAACCGGAACCAGTCGGGAAAGGATTGAAGCCTGGCGGCCTCTCTGACTGAAAGCCCTCTGCATTGCCGCGGATGCACGATCATGCTCTTGCGATAGTGGCCTATTGTAATGGAGGGCCCGCTTTCGCGCAACCGTCGGTAGATATTGCTGTGTGTTCGCTCCACGGCCGTGTAATTCGTAAGGGCTTGGACGATGTCCTTCCAGTTTTGCCCGACCCGCAGCAACCTGTAGCGATCGAGTACGTATTGGGAGTGTCTGGAGGCGATATGGTCGGTGATGATCCCGCGTGGCGCTCCATGCCGCATCTGCCGGAGGAAGTGATTCCGCTCCATCGTATCCGGCGAAGGCTCGGTGTAGTCCAGCCAGTCATCGGAGGCACCGTTCGCGATGCGCGGAAGGTCGGATATTGCCTGGCGCACGGTTGTATAAGGTGAGCCGGAGCTTAGCCCGTGGCTCGGCATGGGAAAAGGCCCCCACTGACCGAAGTCGTCTCGCGAGGCAGCTAAGTCGCGGTGTAGAGCAATGAGGAAGAATCGAGCACGGTACTGAGGGACCCCGTACCAAACCGCGTCCAGAAGCCGAGCATACGTTGTATATCCTGCGCGCGTCAAGGACCTTGCGACCTGCTCCGCGGCGGATATTGTCCCGCCAGGCCCGGGCCGCTTTGTCCAGAGGATGCCTTGTACATTCTCCATCACAACTATGCGAGGCTTCAGTCGACGGACGCACTGAAGGAATACATCTAGCATGGAGTTGTTAGGGTTCTCAGCATGCCAGCTGTTACGGTTCGCCGTGGAGAAGCCCTGACATGGAGGGCCGCCGATCAGGATATCCGTGGACCCCGCAGCACCCACGCTATCGACAAGTCGGTCCATTGAGCGGCGCTGGCGTAGGTCAGTGGGAGGGACGTCGAGCGGTGCTTGCTCGGGTAACTCTGCCAGGTGGTATTGAAAGTACGAGTGGTTCCGCCGGAGGGTGGCGACGTAGATCGGTTCTACCTCAGCGGAGTAAAGGATCCTGTAGCGGGATTCAGGATTGTTCGCCAAGAGGAAACCGAGGCCGAGACCACCGGCCCCCGCGAACACCTCCACGACATTAAGGACCGCGTTTCGCGACGCGGGATGCGGGGTTGCGGGGCCGGCGCTGGGGGGCTGGAAAGGTAGTGCGAGGTCATGGAGGTGACCAACGCGGATGTTTGGGCGCCCGGGAATATCGATGTACCGTGTGGAGCGACGGGGTCCGCTCTCTGCTAGCGGCGAAGCGTCGTTGGGAAGCCGAGGCCTCGCAGCCCTGCGTATAATCGTTCGCACCCAGCGGGACCACGCTGCGTAAGACAGGAGCTGAGGAAGGTCGAGATCGCGGAGATTGGTTAAGACAATCCTTAGGTCGGCTTCTATGTCGATGACGGAACCAGGTGTGTACGCGACGACCCTTAGTGATCCGTCGCCAGCCTCCCCAAGTTCCGCCGCCGCAAAGGCCGTGGGAGTGGGGGATTCGGGGTTGGGTAGCCAGTAGACAGTCCAATGAGCGTGCGCCAGGACATGGTCAAGGAGTTTGGCCGGCCCTGGGCCGGTGCGAATGCACGAAACGCTGCGGCTGCTTCTGTGAACTTCGACTGCTATACTAAGGCCGCGGCGAATTGCAGCCGGAATGAAGGTGGCAGTGCCGCCGTATCGCGGCCCAGCTATCAGGATGCCGTCGTGGGCTTGAGCCTGGTCAAGAAGCCATAAGGCAATTGCAGGCCGGGTTTGCGGTCTGCCATTCCTTTGGAGTTGGCCCGCATCGTATGATGTGGCGGCGACTGGCCCCTCGTGCCTACCGCGAACGACCTGATGGAGCTGGACCGTGATGGTGGTTCTTCGGTCGGCCACTCCTCGGGTGGCGTGGTGCGCTGCGGTCTGAGAGTCGTCTTCGATAACCCAGAGCGTCGGTGATGAGCGTGTGTTGGGTTCGCGTGCATGTGGTGTAGCGGTAGTGCTGCGTGCCGAGGCGTGCGGCGGTGTTGGAACTGAGGTCATGGTGTCGCTGCGTGGAACGCTGAGGCTGATGGTGTGATAAGTGTTGCTGACGATGGCGTCTACGGAAGTTGGAAGGAGTGGGTCACCGGATCCTCGCGAAATAGTGTTCTTATACACCACCGCGGTGATGATGTGATGGTTCATGTGAGCTTGTCAATAGGTGGAGGCTTCGGAACCACGCTGCAAACGCAGACCGAGGACTTAACCTGCCTCCATGGCGCGTGCACCAGGATGCCTGGCGGCGAAGGGGGAGGAACTCGAGGTGGCTACCTAGGGGGCACATCGGGCCATCCTGCTACCTTGAGTCAGCGGCGAAGTCCGTCTGTTGAGGAATGCTGTACCGAGCTCCCCAAGGTCCTTCGGGTCCGGGAAAGAACCAATCCGAGCATAACATTGCAACCTCTCACACCACGCTAGCGCCTTGAACCACGCTGCCGCGGATGCCCCTGACGGAGTGGGCAACCGTGCGATGCCCCAGACCTGCGATCTGCGAGTCGGTGCCCGTCATGTAACCACTTCCCAAGCCCTTGCTCGCAGGCGAGCGGTTCATCCGCGCCGCGACTGCAGGACGGTCCGCCCAAGCGAGGAAGCAAACGTCCGCAGGTCAGGCGATGCCGTCCAGATCTCAAGTGGACAACTTTGCGCCCCTCGTCGAAGTCATTTCGAGGTTCGCAGGTAACAACTTCGAGGACTCTCTTCGGATCACTCAGCGGAGATGGTTACTTTGACATGACGAAGCGTCTCAGCCGCCGGGAGGCCGTCGTTCTCTCCGAGCCGACGCGCATACTCGACAGCAAGCGCGGTCAGTATCGCCCGCACTTTGGAACTTCCGTTCTGCTCACCACTGATGAGCTGGTGCAGATGCCGCGACGTGATGCCCGCCTCCCGGGCTGTCTCCTCGCGCCGCATCGCCCGGAGCACCGTGGATGCCGCGGCCCACTTCTCAGCCGCCTCCCCGGGATCGGCGTACTCAGCGACCGCCTCGTCTAGACGGTGCAGCATGCCGGCAACCGCCTCATCGAGCCCGGTCGCCTCCTTGCCGATGTTCCGCACCTCGCTCACTCGAACCGGACGCGGGACCAATACCTCCCACGTCTGGCGCGTACAGGGTTTCCCATCAGCGCCGAGCGACTTCGCTTCGGGGTGGGAGCGACAAGAGCAAAGGCTCAAGAAAGTGCGCCATGCTGGCGTCGAGGGTCTTTCTGAATACGCGCACCGCCCGCGCGGTGGCGTCTTTCCTTCCAAGCTGGAGCTGGTGGGTTAGTGACGGAGAGTGCCGAGGGGGGAACGCTGGAAGTAGCTCGAATCCAGGTTCGAGCCGGCGGCCCGCAACGCAGTCATCAGCGGGTCCTGTGCGCGGTCGCCAGTAAGGTAGGTGCTGAGCGGGAGTTGCGCAGCAGCGGTCCCGATAACCTTGAGATCAGAGGCGATCAGGCCGGAGTATCAGCGGTCCCGACGCTGGTTCCAGCAGTCCGTATCTTCTGGGCAGTAGCTCCGCAAGCAATCGGAGATCTGTGACAGAAATGACCAGATCGGTCTTATGCGGTGCCGTGATCTTCCCGTACAAGTGGTTCCAGAGTCTCACCTCCGTGATGCGGCCAAGATCGGATACGACCTCGACGTTGACGTGGCTCACCGCATTGCGGAGGAAGTGCGTTAAGCTGGCAATATCGGTTGGGATCTCATCACCCGTCAGACGCAAAGTCGTGAGCCCCTCGCGATACAGGGCATCGATGGGAACGAGTTCGTGGAGAACCAACCACTCGTCCGCCACAACCACCAGCCAGAGCAACGAGTTGAGTAGCTGCGTTACCTCATAGACCTCGTCGGTGGGTTGATGTTGGGCTACGTATCGGTCTATGAACCCGAGATTGGCGTGTGTCCGCTGTGCGAAGTCTCTCAGTCTCTCTACCTGGGACGCCGAAGCTTCCACAGAACACCTCCTGTCCGGGGACCTCCTCGCAGCCGCCGGGTGGTTGTGACTCTAGCGCTTCAATAGCGGTCGAGCCACTTACTTGCACTGGAGCTCGTCGCCGCCGTGTCGCTCCGAAGGTCGGGTCGATCCGATTGAGCGCGCCATAGGTCATTGTCGCATGTGAGCAGCGACCAGAGTTCCCGCGATTGAGCGAACGTTCTACAAGGAAGACCCACCCTGCATCTTCAGCCTTTATCCTTAGGGGCCCAGAGGCACAAGCTGCAGAGCGACTCCCTGAGCGGCACCCCGAGCCCACATCGGTGACACGGGTGCCAGCCACGCGGCAGAGCGGCGGGCTGGGGCTCGCGGAGCAGCTGGTCGGCGGCGACCATGGCGGCCACCCCGCGATGGTAGCCCGGACGGGTGCGGCCACGGTGCGGATCAGACTGGGCCAAGCTACCGTAAACTCCGGCGCGATGCGCTGGATTCGGATTCGCACGCTCTGGTCTAGGTGAACTCCTCACCGTAGTAGTCGTCGTCGATGCGGTCCAGGTTGTAGGACTGGATCCGAGTGACTCCCACGCCGTGCTCGATCATGAGATCTGCCAGCGTTCGGCCGTCGAGGAGGACTACCCGCATCGACTCGCCGTAGGTCCGGGCGCCCGAGGCGAACGTTGAGGTGGTGATCATCACGCCCTTGCTCGCGCGCTTTCCGGTCAGGCTACCGACGAAGGCCTGAACATCCTGCCGCTGGACCGGACGATCACCCCATCGCTTCGCCTGAACGTAAACGGCGTCGAGTCCCAGCTTGTCTTCCTTGATGATGCCGTCGATGCCCTCGTCTCCCGACTTGCCGACCACGCTCGCCTTGGCGTCTGCGTATGTACCTCCGTATCCCATCTTCACTAGGAGGTCCACCACGATCTCCTCGAAGCGGCGAGGAGAGCAGGCCTTGAGGTGCTCGAGAATGTCGGCAGCCAGCTGGTCGCGCAGGGTCCGCCAGGACCGCTCCAGGGCCTCCTCGGGCGTCTCGTGCTCCTCGGTGGTGACTATCGGCGCAGGGCTGGGGCGGCCACCCTCAGCCCGCCTACGGAACTCTAGGAATGAGGGGTAGCGCTCCAGGAAGGCGTTCTCGATTCGCTCTGGTGACGTCGCCAGCACCTTCCGCCCTTCCTCGGTGAGTTGAACTACGGCACGACGTGGTCGGACGGCCAAGCCCGCTTTCACCAGGTACGTGGTGGCCCAGTGGGTGCGGCTCACGTACAGCGCGCCACGCCCGCTGGGGAGGAGCTCCTCTCGATCCGCGTCGGAGATGTGAACCCGGTTGGCGACACGTTCGATCAGTTCGCGAACCGGCCGCTCCTTGCCGTCCCCGAGGGCCTCAAGGACCGGCAGCATCAGGGTCTGGTAGTCAGGTATAGCCATCGTGCCTAATCCTCAAGCAGCCGGTGAACCAACTCTTCCATCCGCGCGCCTATGCCTTCGTCATCGCGAGCCGCTCGGATCGCTGGACGTACAGCAACAGTCCCGGTGATTGCCCCTAGCGGCTGCCTTTAGGCGGCAGGGTAGCTCAAGGCGATGCGAATCGTTAGCAGACAGGGTGCGATAGGTGAGTTCGGAGCGCTCGTTCCTGACCCGACAATCCGGCCGCCAGGCGACAGCGCTTGCACGGCCGCCAACCACGGGACAGAGGGACGGGCTCGGGCTCGCGGAGCAGGTCCTCGGCGGAGATCACTGACACTGACGGTGATGGTAGACGCCCCGGCGCCGCCGAAGCGTGGCGTAAGCTCACCGGCGCGTAGATAGCCCACTTCCGAGGGGAAGCAGATCTATGGCCGTACGCTGGATGTTCGGAACGATCTTTGTCGAAGACGACGATTTGATCCTCGAACAACACAACACTTACACGACCGGCGTCTTCCGAAAGACGGAACACACGACGGACAGCCGTCGGGTGATCCCGCTCAGGCGGCTTCTGCGCGTTGTCAAGTGGAGCGAGCCCACGGGAGCTCACCTGATGTTCAAGATCAAAGGCGAGGAGTTGTCGCTTGGCTACTTCGGCTGCCGCGACAAGGAGGATGTTCTCGAGCTCCTTGAGGCCATCTCACCCTGGGCCATTGTCGAAGAGGACGGCAACGTATGGCAGGCTGGCCAAGCCGACGTCAGGGCGGCCACCCAGCCTCTCGGTACTCCGGACCCGACGGGCAAAGTTCCCGCCCTGACCTGCGGCAACTGCGGGGCCCCGATCCCTCACCGAGCTCGAACATGCCCCCATTGCGGCGCTAGCCTCGCCTGATCCGAAAGTGATAGTCTGGGGAGAGAGGTCCTCCGATACGACCTAGCGGATACTCCCCGGTCCTTTATCGGGTACGAGAACCCAGCGGTCGACACGGAACCGGCTGGCCGGAGATCCCAGCGCGAAGCAGGACCGCGGCAGGGGCCGGGGTTTGGCGGGCGCTCTGGGGCAAGTGGTAGAGCGCACGGCCCAGGCATCGCCCCGGACTGGGCCCTGCGAGCAGCAGCCCTCATCTATGGCGCGCACTGTAAGCGCCATCGCCGGGCGGACCTACCAGGGGGACCCGTAGTGGGTGAAGCCCGCCCACCAGAACGGGTGGTCGAGCATTGGAAGCGGGCTCTGGTCGACAACCACCAGCGTTCTTGCCTTGGTCGGTTTCGACGTCGATGCCGCTCGCAGCTCGTTGATGGTGCCCCGGTGCGCGAGCGCCGGTCGCTCGCCGGCCAACAGGCGTTGGTAGAAACGGCGGTTGTACTCCGTTGCCTGGTCATTACCGACCGACCACAGGGTGGCGATGACGTGGGCAGCGCCACCGAGCAGGAACCCGACGGGAAGCGAGATCATCTGCTCGGACCGGGTGAGGTCGGGGACCCCGGTCTCACAGGCGGAAAGGTTGACTAGCCAGGCGGCGTGGGGATGGTCGAGGACCGCCTGCAAGGTGAGCCGGTCGCGCAGCTCGAGACCACTGGACAGGGGCCTCACGTTGTCGTAGCCGCCGTGGCAGGAGAAGTGCGCGACCAGGGTGTCGGGCTGCAGGCTAGAAAGGTATACGAGGCCGCTGTCGACCCGCTCACCAAGCGCTTCCCGCGCGCCGTCCTCTGCCAATACGATGTCCGGAGATTCTCGGGCCCGGCGCTGCTCTCGGCCCTGCGCGCGCACCCGGACCTCATGGCACTGCCGCTGCGAACCATCATCAGCTAGGGGACACGGGTGCGGGCGGTGTAAGTCGCCAGTGACGACGTGGGCCGCCAAAGTGACATAGATCACCGGAGGCCGTGACCCGCCTCACCGACGTCCCGGCCTCGTTCCTGTACATTTCGCCGTGAAGGGCACTCGAGGGCGAAGCCGGCAGGGAGGTGCGCTCCCACGCCGACGTACCGTGAACCGGAGAACGACCCCCGCCGTTGGAAGAGCGCATCCACCGCCGAAAGGCGATCGAGCGGATCGTACGCCGGGCGAGGTTACGGCGGCCGGAGCCATCGTCGTCGCTGCGCTTCTCGGTACGGGCTCATCAAGAGTCAGTCGGTAGTTGAGACGGCGGTGCGATGGGACCTGATCGACGTCGTGGTATGGATCCGGACCGTCTCGCCGTTGCCCTGATCAGGGCAGCTCCTGCCGCCATCATCGCCTCCGACCGGCGTGGCGACATTCGGTTCGCCAACCTTGAGGCCGGGCGTCTCTTCGGGTGCCAACCGAGCCAGCTAGTAGGCCGCCCGCTGGACGCGTTCATTCCGGGGCAGGGCCGGGAGGCGCACACCGGCCACCTCCTCACCTACTTCGCCTCAGGCGGCCGCCCGATGGACGGGGAGCAACGCGTCGTGGCCCGCCGATTCAACGGCACCGACTTCGAGGCTGAGGTCAGCCTCGGGCCGGTGATCACCGACGAAGGCCTCCTCGTTGCTGCCGTGATCACAGAGGCCGGCGACCGCGTCGCCGTGACGGTGGAGGAGGAGCGGGTCCGCGCCCCCGCTGAACGCCAGCACCTTGACCGTCGCGCGCTCCGAGCTCAGAGGCTGACCATTCTCGGTCAGCTGGCGGGGAGCGTGGCTCACGACGTGACCAACTGGCTCGAGGTGATACTCAGCTATGCGGGCCTCGCCAGCAAGCATCTGGCGGCGGCCAGTGCTGGCGGACAAACTGAATCGGTCGGCAACGACATCGCTCAAATCCAGCGTGCCGCCGAGGGTGCGACGCGTCTCACCCACGAGCTGCTCGCTTTCCATCGTCCGGAGGCTTCAAGACCTGAACCCGTCGACCTCAATCAAGTCATCCGCGACCTCGAGCAGTTGATTCGGATAAGCGTGGGTGAGCGGGTTAACCTAGTGACCTTGCTGGGTTCTAGCCCCTCGCTCATCCACGCCGACATCGGCCAGATCGAGCAGGTCGTGATTAACCTCGTCGTCAACGCTCGCGATGCCATGCCTAATGGTGGGACACTGACGATCGCGACGGAGAATCTCACGATCGATGAGGCGAGCGCGACCACTTGGCTTGGGCTTCACGAAGGACCGCACGTACGGCTACGGCTAACCGACAGCGGCATCGGCATGTCGAACGACGTCCGCGAGCACGCATTCGAGCCCTTCTTCACTACCAAGCCACACGGCCGCGGTTCCGGCCTGGGTCTGGCAACCGTGGCCGCCATTGTCTCTGGGTGGGGCGGGCTGACTCGCATCGACTCCGCTCCCGGACAGGGCACTACCTGCACTGCTGTGATACCCGCGACAGGTGGAGGTGCCTCCAGATTCGTTGAAGGAACCTAACCACTACCCAGAGGAGGGCGGTCAATCGGTGCTGGCTCGGCACGTTCATCGCCTCGACCGCACCCGACGGGGCGGTCCCGTCGGCGGCGTCCACGAGCGCGACGGTGACCTGCAGCGAGCCGGAGGCCAGCTCCGGGATGTCGATCTTGGCGCTGACGCTGCCCAGCGACGTCCCCGCCGGGATGGGAGTGGTGGAGCTGGAGGAGCAGGTGAGCAGGGTTCCGCTCCGGCGGTGACGGAGCAACTCCAGCCGGGCGCGCTCGGGTTGGAGACGAAGGTCTGCCCGCCGGAGAGGCTGAGGGCAAGCGCTAGGCCCGAATTTGCGAGAAGCCGTCGTTGCGGGTCGAGATGCAGCTACTGCCTTCCAAGCTGGATGTCGCGGGTTCGAGCCCCGTCTCCCGCTCCAGCTTCGGAGTCGACCTCCCTATGGGGTCAGCTGGCCTCGACTGAGACTCGAGAAACGTTTCGAGATCATTCAAAGTGCGTGTAGCTGTTGGTGCTGCGGAGCGCAGATCTGCTCAGAAGGGCTCCATGCCGGCTCGAGGCGTCCGGATGGAATGGACGGCGGTCAGCAGATCGACGCCCCGCCCGCTCGGACTTCCCTGACGGTCGTGGCGCCTCACGAATCGACAGGCTGATCAGCCACGACAACGTCAGTGAGCGCTGCGAAGGCGTCATCCAGGAGCCGACCGACCCCGGGCGATCCGGTGCCCGCGTGCCGCTTCAGCTGGCCATGGCGGAGGATGGCGGTGCGGAGAAGCGCGACCGCGACGGCGGCGACCACCTGGGACTGGAGCTCGGCTCGCGCCCGGGCGGCGCGGCCCCGAGGCGCCACGTCCGGCTCGGCGCTCAGCCGGACCAAGACGGCGGTGGCGATGGACTCCTCCAGGCGCCGGAGCGGGCGCGGCGTCGAGCGCCGGAGCAGCGAGAGCGCCAGCGGCGGGTCGCCGGCCAGCCAGAAGCCGTCCGCGCTGAGCTGGCCGCCCACCTCTGTCATGGCGCGCCATACCGCCAGCAGCGGCGGCTCCTCGGCCGGGCGCCGCCGGATCGCGTCATGGAGCACGTCGATGTGCGCCAGCAGCTCCTCTGCCAGCAACTCCTCCTTTCCGTCGAAGTAGCGGTAGAGGGTGCGCTCGGCCACGTGGGCGGCGCGGGCGATCTCGGCGGCCGTTGTGGCCTCGTAGCCGTGCTCGGCGAAGAGCCGGCTGGCGGCTTCCCTCAGGGCGGTCCGCGTCGCCAGCTTGTGCGCTTCGCGCCGCCCGGGCGGTCTCTCCATCGCCTCCTATGATGGCAGGATCTGGCAGAACTGACACTTATGCTAAAGTGGCAGAGATGACAGAAGCTCTGGCCCTCGCCCCGGTCGGAGGCCTGTTAGCGGCGGTGCCCCTCCTCGCCGCCACCGGACACCGCTTGGTCAGGGTGCTCGTCCTGGTGGTGGTGGCGGCGGTCGTCCTGGGCCTGGTGACGCTCGTCACCGTCCTGACGGTGCGGCGTCTGCGCCGGAGGCGGCCGGCGTCTGGAGCCGAGACCGCTGCCGACCGCGACTCGGAGCCGGCGCCGGCGCCCGAGCCCGGGGTTGCGATCTTCGTCCAGCACCTGAAGAAGACCTACCGGATGGGCAGGGTCGACGTCAGGGCCCTCGACGACGTCTCACTCGAGATCCCTGATGGCGCCATGGTCTGCATCATGGGCAAGAGCGGGTCGGGCAAGTCGACCCTGCTGCGACAGCTGGGACTGATCGACCGCCCAACCGACGGCCGCGTCCGCCTCCACGGGGAGGATGTGACAGCCCTCTCGGAACGGGAGCGCACCGAGCTGCGCCTGAGCAGGCTCGGCTACGTCTTCCAGGAGTACGCGCTGCTGCCGGAGCTCACCGCTCGCGAGAACGTCTACCTGCCGGCGATGATGCTGGGCAAGCCTCTCCAGGAGTGCAGGCGACGGGCCGCGGAGCTGCTCGAGATCGTCGGGCTCGCTGACCGCTCCGCTCACCGGCCCAAGGAGCTCTCGGGCGGCGAGCAGCAGCGCGTGGCGATCGCCCGAGCTCTGGTCAACGAGCCGCGGGTCATCTATGCGGACGAGCCGACGGCCAACCTCGACAGTGCGGCGGCGCGCACCGTGATGGAGACACTCCAGAGGCTGAACGACGCCTTCCACGTCACCGTCCTCTTCGTCTCCCACGACCCCGACGACGCCCGGTACGCCACCCGCCTCATCCATCTCAAGGACGGCCGGATCAGCGAGGCGCCGGCATGAGGATGGTGCGTGTGGCCGCCTTCCTCGCTTGGCGATCCATCACCCGGGGCAACTTCGGGATCGCCTCCACCACCACCCTCATGCTGCTGCTCATCTACATGAGCCTGCTCTTCCTCCCCTCGCTCATCCAGGGTGCTGTCAATCGGGTCAACACCCAGCTGGTGAATACGCTCACCACCGACATCGTCATCCAGCCCGATACCAGGGCAGGGAGCATCGACAACGCCGGCGCCCTGCTGGCCAGCATCCGCCAGACCCCGGGGGTCGACCAGGCGACCGCCGTGGTCCGGGTCGGGTCGCAGATCTCTTACCAGGGCAACTCCGGCTCGTTCTCGGTGGAAGCCATCGACCCGTCCAGCTTCGCCCAGGTCTTCACCACCGCCTCGAACATCTTCTCGGGCCATTACCTGAGCGCCCAGGGCCCCGGCCAGGTGTTCATGGGGATCGGGGTCGCGGGCGCCGGGCAGACCAGCGCTCGCGGCTATAGGGCCTCGCTGGAGTCGGTGTACACCGGTGACCAGGTGGCCATCACCCTGAGCAATGGTCAGACGCACTCCTTCACGGTGGTCGGCATCTACGACAACCAGTTCCCGCTCTCGGACGGCAACGCGTACATCACCCTCGACCAGGCCGATCAGCTGCTGCCGGGCGTCGCCGACCAAGCCACGGCTATCTACGTGCGCACCGACGCCGACGCCAACGTCAACCAGGTGGTGGCCGCGCTCACCCCGCTGCAGAGTGGGGTGAAGTTCGAGACGTCCGCCGATCTCGGCAGCGCGGTGCAGGACCAGGTGGCCGCCTTCAACCTGATCAGCGACATTCTGAAGATCGTCTCGCTTCTGATGGCCGCGATCACCATCTTCATCATCACCTACGTCGACCTGGTCAACAAGCGCCGGCAGATCGGGATCCAGCGTGCCATCGGCATCCGATCCGCTCCAATCGTGCTCAGCTACGTGCTGAAGGCATGGGTGTACGCGCTGGTGGGCATCGGCGCCGGCTTCCTTCTCTTCCAGTACGCCCTGACCCCGGTGGTGCGGGGCCATCCCTTCCAGTTCCCCAACGGGCCCGTGACCCTGGCGACCACCGGCGGCGAGATGAGCGCGGACCTGGTATTCCTGGTGGTGGTGGCGGCGATCGCGGCGCTCATCCCCGCGGTTCGATCGGTGCGGCTCCGGATCCTCGACGCGATCTGGGGGAGCTAGGCGGTGCGCGGCCTGCGCGCTGTCGACTGACGACGACCGCCCGGCCCCATACGGCGTCTCTGTGGGCGTCATGGTCCCTGTCGGGCACTCTCGCTTCTGAACGGCCGCACATACACTGGGCCTGGTCCCGTCTACGTGCGTTCGGAGGGGAGGGACTCCGGTGCCGCCGCCCAAAGCACAACGTCGACCACCGGCTCCCCCGTATCCCCTCCGAGGGTCCGCTCGCGGCGCTCGAGGAGCAGGGTGTGGAGACCGGGGAGCGCGCCTTCCAGCGTCTCTTCGGTGTAGAGACGGCTGGCGTCCAGCGGTCCGACATGGCCGAGCGAGTCGACATGATGACCGACGAGGAAGAGGTGCCCGCCGGGGCGAACGGCGACCGCCGCTGCCCGTAAGAGGACGGCGCGCTCCTCGGGTGATGGGTGGATGTTGGCGATCACCACGAGGTCGAACTTCTCCCCGCGGCGGAGGAAATCGCCGATGTCTGCCTGGACAGGGGAGACGCTCAGTCCCTCGGCGGCTGCCGCGGCGCCTGCGCGGTCGAGGGCGACCGACGACGCATCGACGGCGGTGACCGTCCACCCCTGACGGGCAAGCCAGAGGCTGTTGCGTCCCTCCCCGGCGCCGAGGTCCACAGCCCGCCCCGGAGGGAGCGGTGTCACCAGGTCGATCATCGCGTTATCCGGATGGCTCGAGAAGAGCCGCCCGACGGCGGCGTACCGCTGGTCCCAGCCTTCCTGGTGCTCCATTCCTGATCCTCCATTCGGTCGGTAGACGGCGTTGTCCCGGGCGGTCAGTCGCTCATGCGGGACCGTCGCTCAGAGGCGCGGTACGGCCCCGGGCCGTTGGGCCGCGCCGGTGATGTCGGTGGTTGCCAGAGCATAGCCCTCGCTCTAGATCGTCGCCCCCATGGCGAAGGTGACGACGGGCGCCTGGCTGACGAGGTTAGCCGCCTCTGTCCTCCGGGGATCTGGCGCTCGGTACGGAATGGGGACACGACCTTCTTCTCCGTCCGCCAGGTCTGCGATCATCTCCAACCCGCGGGGTTCGAACGGCTGCGAATCCGACAGACGATCTTCACAGCCCGCTCACCCACGTCACCTGGCTCCAGCGCGGCCATCCGGGCACGGGGCGGCTAATTCGGGTTCGTGTGGGCTGGACTACCGCGTTGACGTGGGGGTCACGGCCACCGCCACCGCCTATCTATGGAGAGCCCGCTGGAGGAAGTCCGTCACTGCCGGAGCCACCGCCAGAAAGCGGTCGATGTCACCATGATCGGCGTCGGGGACGATCACGAGATCCGTGCTCGGGGGTGCGGCTCTGCGCAGCGCCTGCGCGTCGGCAAGGGGGATCACGGAGTCGACCGCGCCGTGGATCAGCAGCACCGGCATGCGGAGCTGCGAGATGGTGGCGATGGGGGCGAACTCCCCGAAGCGCACGCCGATGGCACGCTCGATCTCCCTCAGTACGATCTGGATGGCGATCCCGGGAACACCCCGTCGACGCATCGCCTGGCCCATGTACGCGGCGGCATCCGCCATTGAGGAGATGCTGACGACGGCGGCGATCCCTGGGTCACGGGCGGCGACCAGCAGGCAGGCCCCAGCTCCGACCGAGTGCCCCACGAGAACGATGCGCTCCGGTTCGACGCGAGGGTTTCTCCGTAGCCAGCGGATGGCGTGCTCGACGTCGTCAGCGAAGCCCGGCATAGAGCTGAAGTCAACGCTGTCGCTACGCCCGTGACCTCGAGCATCGAGCAGGAGGACGTGGAGGCCCGCAACGTGCAGCGGTGGGGCCACTGGGAGTATGGAGCTGGCGCTTCCACTCCAGCCGTGGAGCACCAATGCAACGGGTTGAGGGCCGGCCGCGGGCGCCGGAAGGAACCAGGCGCGCAGATTCCCCCTCGGACCGGAGATCGTGACATCCTCCGCCTCCAGTCCCATCGCGGCAGGAGTTGCCCCCGAGTGAACGTGGGGAACGCGGAAGAAGCGGACTAGGGCCCAGCGAAGACCGCGGCGGATTGCGGCCCATCCGAGGAGCAGCCCGGCGGCCCAGACCAGGGCACAGGCCGACCGAGACGCCAGCCACCCCGGGCGATGGGGCTCAGCGTCAGGCGGCTTGCGCATCGGGAGCCTCCGCCCAGACCACGACGGTGACCATGGCGAAGCCCACCAGCCGCCGCACCCCGCCCGAGAGGCGAGTGCCGAGGGTGTCGATCAGTTCGCCCGTCCGGCGCTTCACTGACCCCGCGTCGCCGCCCCGGATCCGGCCGGTGAGCTCGATCGCCTCGTCGGCGTGGAGCGAGTCGATGGGCAGATGGGCCTGGGGAAGGTAGGAGCAGAGCTGGCGCGCCAGGGTGGGCCGCGCCACCAGGTCGTGGGGCCCCAGGCGAATGGTCCCCGAGGTCGGCTTGAGCAGCCCGATCACCTGCTTGACCAGGGTGGTCTTGCCGGCGCCGTTGGGGCCCAGCAGCCCGTAGACCTCTCCGGGCGCCACCTGGAGCGAGATGCCGTCGTTGGCGGCCACGCTTCCCCGGCCGTACACCTTGCGCAGGTCGGTGACGCTGAGGCTCCAGCCGTCGCCGGTCATCGAGGCTGCTCCCGGGGTAGGAATGCGGCCACAATCAGGTCCACCACCGTCGCTTTGGTGGCTGATTCGTCGAGCCCGCGCGCGTCGGGATCGTGGAAACGGTGGCGGGCGAACCAGCCCACAGTCTCGACCACGAAACGCGCCGCGATCCTGTTATCAGCGACGGGGCGGAGCTGTCCGGCGTCGATGCGCGATTCGAGGTAGGTCTCGAGCCTGGTGAGCAGCGGGGCGCGCCACTCGTGCAGGAAGATCCACGCCAGTGCCGGTATGTCGCGCGCCGAACGTTCGATCATGTCGGAGAGCTGACGCGTCCGGCTCAAGAGCTCATAGAGCTCAGTCACCACGGCAGCCAGCTCCGCCTCCGCCCCGCCCGGCGGTCCCGTGCCCAGTGCCGCGGCGCTCAGCATCGGCAACTGAAGTGCCCGTTCCGCATGCTCGCGCAGCCGCTGCAGGGTGAGGTCCAGCGCAGGCGCGGCGAGCGGCAGGGTCACCTGATCAGGGGGTCCCTGGTGCATCAGGTGCTCGAGGCACAGAGCAAAGAGAACCTCCTTGGTCTCCACGTAGTTGTAGAGGGACCCCGCGCCCATCCCCAGGGCGGCGGCGACATCGGCCATCTGGGTGGCCTTGTAGCCCTTGTCGGCAAAGACCTGCACGGCGGCGCCAACCACCGCGGGAAGCCGGTCTGTGACGGACGGCCTTCTTGTCATGTACCCAGACTAACAAATGATTCATTAGTTAGTCAAGCCGGTGCTGGTGGCCCTTGCCAGTTGGCTATAATGATGATAGGATCACCATTATGCGACCAGAACAACCAGGGGCCAGCTCGGCGGCCGTAATCGATGGGCTGAGCCGACAGCGCCGCATCGGCATCCTGTTCATCTGCTCGATGAGCGTCCTCATCGTGGGGCTTGACATAACCATCGTCAACGTCGCCCTGCCATCCATCGGGCGGGACTTCCACGCGCCGCTATCAGGCCTGCAGTGGACGGTGGACGCCTACACGCTGGTGCTGGCCAGCCTGTTCATGCTCTCGGGCTCGACCGCCGACCGCCTCGGGCGCCGACGTACCTTCGTTATCGGGCTGTTCACGTTCGCCGCAGGCTCCTTGTTGAGCAGCCTGGCTCCCAACCTGACCACGCTGATCATCTTCCGCATGGTCCAGGGCGTGGGTGCATCCATGCTGGGCCCCGTGGCGCTGTCAATCGTCACCAACACCTTCACGATCCCGCGCGAGAGGGCCCAGGCCATCGGCGCGTGGGCTGCGGTAAACGGGGCATCGATGGCGTTGGGGCCGGTGATAGGTGGACTGTTGGTAACCTCGGTCGGTTGGCGGTCGATCTTCTGGATCAACATCCCTATCGGTTTGGCCGCTGCTGTGCTTGCCCTGCGTTACGTCCCCGAGTCCAAAGCTCCGGCGCCGAGAAAGGTCGACATTCCCGGGCAGATGCTCGTGATCATGTTCCTGGCCTCGCTCACTTACGGGATCATCGAAGCCCCCGACCAGGGTTGGTCGTCGATCCTCATCGTTGGGACCTTAGCCGTGGCCGCCGTGTCGCTGGCCGCGTTCTTGATCTGGGAACACCGGACCAGCGATCCGCTCGTGGATCTGCGCTTCTTCCGGTCCGTGCCGTTCTCCTCAGCCACAGTCAGCGCGGCCGCTGCCTTCGCCGCTCTTGGCGGGTTCCTGTTCCTCAACACCCTTTACCTCCAGGACGTGCGCGGGCTCTCACCCCTGCATGCCGGGCTCGATACCTTGCCCATGGCGGCCATGACGGCGCTCTTCCCGCCGATCTCGGGCCGAATAGTCAGCCGGCGGGGTGCCAGGATCCCCTTGGTGATGGCCGGGCTCGCGCTGTTCACCGCCTGCCTCATGTTGGTCGGGCTGGGCGCCACGACCCCGTTCACATGGTTGTTCACGGCGTACGTGATCTTTGGCATCGGCTATGGCTTCGTGAACGCGCCGATCACCAATGCCGCTGTTTCGGGCATGCCCCGGGCCCAGGCCGGTGTGGCTGCGGCCATCGCCACCACATCGCGCCAGATCGGCTCGACTCTGGGCGTGGCAGTGGTCGGCTCACTAGTGGCAACCTCCTTGCGGAAGGCGGAGCACCTCGACTTTGCCCTGGCCAGCCGGGCCGGCTGGTGGGTCCTGGCCGGATGCGGGGCTTTGGTGTTGATCCTCGGCCTGGTCGCGACGTCTGCGTGGGCCAACGACACGGCCCGACGCACGGCCGAGTCCATCAACCCCGAGTTTCTCGAAGGGAACGCAGCATGACGAAGGCGAGTGCCCCTCGCGACCGTGCCGCCCAGGAGGCATGGCAGGCGATGGCTGAACTGGTGCAGGACAACGAACGCCGACAGGGGGTCAGCAATCAGCTCGGTCTGTGCTTCGGAAAGCTCAGGGCGTTGCGACGGATCGCCAGCCAGCCGATGCCCTTGGGTGCGTTGGCCGTCCTGCTCAACATGGATCCGCCCAACTTGACGACGGTGGTCAACGACCTTGAGCGCTCGGGTCTGGTGGAGCGCCGAGCCCATCCCACCGACCGGCGGATCAAGCTTGCGGTGGCCACCTCTGCCGGAGCGGCGCTTGCCCAGCGGGCACAGGAAATCCTCGACCAGCCACCGGTGGGCCTGTTCGACCTACCGGTCGATGACCTTGACGTCCTGCTGCGAATCCTGTCCCGGGTACGACGGGGTCAGCAACCCGGTCACTGGGACGACCGCTACCGCACCGACAAGCTCATCTGGCATGCCGAGCCCAACCGCTTCCTCGTGGAGGAAGTGGCGGGCCTGGCACCGGGCCGAGCGCTCGACCTCGCCTGCGGCGAAGGCCGCAACGCGCTGTGGCTCGCCGAGCGGGGCTGGCAGGTCACCGCAGTCGACTTCTCGGCGGTCGGGCTGGCAAAGGCGCAGAGGCTCGCCTCCGATCGCGAGTTGGACATCCGTCTCATAGAGGCCGACGTCCTCGAATGGGAGGCACCGCCCAGTTCGTTCGACCTCGTCATCGTGATGTATCTGCAGTTGCCGGCCGGTGAGCGCCGGCGGGCGCTCCAGCGGGCGGCGAACGCCGTGGCCGCCGGCGGGGTACTTCTGGTCGTCGGCCACGACTCGACCAACCTGGTTGACGGCTTCGGGGGCCCACGGGACCCGGCGGTGCTGTTCAGCCCAGACGACGTGGTAGGCGACCTCTACGGGCTCCAGATCCAGCGGGCGGAGCGAGCGCGGAGGCCTGTGGCCACTGATCACGGCCAGGTCGACGCCATCGACGCCATCGTGCGCGCCGTCCGACTTTCATAGAGCCCCGGGCGCCCCGCGGGAAGCCGCGGTCCCGGTCGCCGAGGCCTGCAACGTGCGGCTGTGGCCGGTGGTGAAGACTGGTGTCCCGACGCTCACCCATGCACGGCCATCGCATGTGGAATAGAACTACAGCCGGATCGAGACCGTCCGGGCCGCCAACGCCGTGCTCATCGAGGCCCAGGCCAAGGTCACGTTCGCCAAAGCGCGGGGCGCAGGCCTGCTGGCGGGCGTGGAGGGGGTTCGCTTCGTGGTGCGTGTGGCCACGGTCAATGCCGCCCCGAACCCTCACTACTTCGGGATGCGCCGGGGCGTGACCTGGCTCAATGCCGTGAACGACCAGTTCGCAGGTATCGGCGCGATCGTCATCCCCGGTACCGTGCGCGACTCGCCCTTGCATCTTGGACCTGCTCGTGAACCATGAAGGCCCACCGCGCCCCCAAGGCCGTCATCACAGACACCGCCTCTTACACTGACATCGTGTTCGGGCTGTTAGGGTCCCTCGGCCACCAGTTCTCGCCTCGCATCAGGGAGTCAGCGACACCAGGTCCTGGCAGGCAGACGCCCGCGCAGACTACGGCACCCTCAACGACCGGGCCGCCTACCGCGTCAAGCTCGACCGGGTACGCGAGTGCTGGGCTGACTTGCTCCGAGTGGCCGGGTCGCTGTCGACCGGGGCGGTGGGGCCTACGACCTCATGCGGACGTCGAGCCGTGACGGCCGTCCCTCTCGGCTCGCCCAGGCCTTCGCCGAGTACAGGCGCATCGCCAAGAGCGTCCACCTGCTCTCCTTCGCCGACGCTGAAGTCTCGTACCGTCAGCGTATCAGCCGCCAGCTCACGATCAGCGAGGGACGTCACCAGCTCAGCCGCAAGATCTCCCACGGCGACCGGGGCCAGCTATCGCCGGGACCGCGCTGTTCACCGCCTGCCTCAAGTTGGTCGGGCCGAGCGCCACGACCCCCTTCACATGGTTGTTCACGGCGTATGTGATCTTCGGCATCGGCTATGGTTTCGTGAACGCACCCATCGCCAACGCCGCCGTCTCGGGGATGCCCCGGGCCCAGGCCGGTGTTGCTGCGGCCATCGCCACAACATGGCGCCAGATCGGCTCGGCTCTGGGCGTGGCAGTTGTCGGCACTCTGGTGTCCATCTCCTTGCAGAAGGCGGAGCACCTCGCCTTCGCACTGGCCAGCCGGCCGGCCCGTGGGCCCTGGCCGGATGCGAATCGGTGGTGTTGGCCGTCCGCCTGATCGCAACGTCGCCTTGGGCCTCGTCCACGGCTAGGAACACAGCTGAGCCCATCAATCGTGAGCTCGAAAGGAACGGAATATGACCATGTCGAAGTCCCATCGCGACCGCGCTGCCCGCGCGGCGTGGCAAGCGATGTCCGACCTGGTGTTGGACAACGAACGCCGACGCCAAGTCAGTGACCATCTCGGTCGCGTGAGCTTCGGGAAGCTCAGGGCATTGAGGCAGCTTGCCAGCCGCCCCATGCCGATGAGAGAGCTGGCGGCCCAACTCCACATGGACCCCCCCAACCTGACTCTCGTGGTCGACGACCTCGAGCGGTCCGGCCTCGTGGAGCGCCAGCCTCATCCCACCGACCGGCGCGTCAAGCTCGTGACCGTCACTCCCTCTGGGATGGCGCTCGCCCAACGAGCACAAGAAATCCTCGACCAGCCACCGGTCGGCCTGTACGAACTTCCGGCCGATGACCTCGAAACCCTCGAACGAATCCTGTCCCGGCTCCGACCAACCACGGAGCCGGCTACCTGAGACAGCCGCCACCCCACAAGACGAACAGCCGCTTAAGTGCTCCGTGGTCGCAGATGCGGGCACCAGTTCCCTCTTGCTGAAGGTGAAGCCAAAGAGCCGCCGGCCAAAGCCGTCCGCTTCTATCAGGCGCGTCAATCGGTGGCATGTGAGGCGAGCGCTGCTCAGGGGCAAGCGCTCGAACCCAATTCACGAGGGGCCGTCGGCGCGGCGAAATGCAGCTATTGCCTTCCAAGCTGGGTGTCGCGGGTTTGTGCCGCGTATCCCTCCACTTCTCGACTTCGGGTTAAGTTGAAGCGTTTGCTAGTGCACTGACCCCGAAATGGGTTTACGGCTGCCGACCACACCGCGGGCCCATGGGAACTCACCTGGACATTCGGTATCCGGATGTGTAATATCTGGATATGCGCCTTAGCGAGGGAGTTGAGTGGGCACTGCACAGCTGTGTCGTGCTGGCTTCAGCGCCCGAGGGCGTCAGCCTCCCGGCTGGTCGCCTCGCCGAGTACCACGAGCTGCCGGCGGCGTACCTCGCCAAGCATCTGCAAGCGCTATCGAGGGCAGGGATCGTCGAGCCTGTGCCGGGCCGGCGGGGTGGGTACCGGTTAGCGCAAGACCCAAAGGACATAAAGGTCTCTCAGATAGTCAGCGCCATCGAGGGAACTGGCCCAGCCTTTGTTTGCACTGAGGTGCGCCAGAAGGGCCCGGCCGCCCCAGCACCGTCCGGGTTGAGACAAGCCTGCCTCATAGCACGGGTCATGTGGCAAGCCGAGCAGGCCTGGCTCCAGGAATTGAACAACTGGGCCTTGGCCGATCTGGCGTTCGCGCCGGGGAGCGAAGCCTACGCGAAGACGAGGAGGTGGCTCTTGGCCAGCAAGGAGCGGACGGCGCCGCGGCCGCCTCCCGACGGACGTTCCGAACGCTGACATTGGGTTGGCGGCGCCCGACGCCAGCAAACCGTGGCTCGCCGCCACACGCAGCTACCGGGACAAGAGGATGTGACGAATATGTTGGCTGCCGGTATCAAGGAGATCGGAGGCCTGGTGGAGGTCTTCGAGCTCCCCGCACCGCGCGCTCTGCGAGCCGGGGAGGTACTCATCGAAGTGGAGGCCGCCGGGGTCGGCAACTGGGACGAGATCGTGCGCACGGGGGGCTGGGACGTCGGGATAAGCGCCCCCATGGCCCTCGGGGTCGAAGCTGCCGGGACGGTCCTGGCCGCAGGCGGGCAGGCAGGGGGCCTCGCCCCCGGGGACCAGGTCCTCTGCCACTCGGCGCCGCTGAGCGACCAAGGCGCGTGGGCCGAGCTGTTCATCGCGCCGGCAGAAGCGCTGGCCAAGAGGCCAACCAATGTCTCCTGGGCGGCAGCCGGTGCCTTCCCCGTGCCCGCGCTCACCGCCGAGCAGGTCCTCACCGAGGCCCTCGCGGTGCGGCCTGGCGATCGCCTGCTCGTGCATGGGGCCGGAGGTGTCACCGGGGGTGCCATCGTGCAGCTGGCGACTCTTCGCGGGCTGGAGGTGATCGCCACCGCCAGCTCTCAGAGTGCCCAACGGGTCAAGAGCCTGGGGGCCGGGAAGGTCATCGATTACCGCGACGAGACCTGGGTGCAGCAGGCCCGCTGCCTCAGTGGCGGAGGCGGGGTGCCGTTCGTCGTGAACGCGCTCCGAGGCGGCAGCACGGCAGCCGTGGCGGCAACCGCCGATGGCGGCAGGTTCGCGACCATCACCGGAGACCCACCCCGTGAGGAGCGAGGTGCCTCAGTCGCCAACGTCTACGTCCGACCCGACGGTGGCCAGCTCCAGACCTTGGTGGAGCTGCTGTCCCAAGGCAAGCTGGACATCCAAGTCCGGTCCGTTTGCAACCTCTCGGAGGCGCGGGTGGCGTTGGCCAAGGTGGTTGACGGCTTGCGGGGCGGGGCGGTGGTTGTGGTGCCACGATGAGCACGGAGCAGTGACGCACCATGACATCCATGCTTGACGGGACGGCCATCGTCCCGTAGCCCAGGAAGAAGATACCCAGGGTGGCATCGATGAGGATCAACGCAATCCCTGCCTCCTCGAGGATCTCGGCGGCGAGCCTCCCCACGGCAGCGCGCCCGGCATCCCGCAGCGGAGCCGCAAACGCAGGGGAGCCCCGCCCGGTGCCTTCCACTGACCTCGAACGCGCTGATCACGAATCGGGCGCTCCGAGGCGGCTCGCTGCTCGACTGGTAGCTGGCGCCACCGGGGCGGTGCTGGGACCTGCATCCTCGCCCTCGGTGTGCTCTCCGGTGCCCACCTCAATCCGGTGGTATCACTGGGCAACTGCGCGTGACCGCACGCGAATCCCTCCAGCCTGGCGGAGACTCGCCCTGGTTGACACCCAACGCCCGTTCTCGTGTTCGTGCCGAGCGCACGCGGCTCGCCTCGCCCCGATTGGCTAGCATGTAGGTTCTTCTCCTGGGTCGGAATCACGCCCGGGCCTTGGGGACGGCTTTGTGAGCCGCCTGACCTGAAGGCTCTCGAGTACCTCGTCCGGGCCTCGGCGGGCTGTGGCCCCCCCTCACGACGCAGAGTATCGTGTGCGCCGTCAAGCCATGCAGAAGGGGGGTTGAGAGAGAGAAGTAAAGGCTACAGAAAGTGCGCCATGCTGGCGTCCAGGGCCTTCTTGAATACGCGAGGCGCCCGTTCTGTGCCTCCATTCCTTCCAAGCTGGATGTCGCGGGTTCGAGCCCCGTCTCCCGCTCCACTCGGTGGCTGCCATCGTGGGCAGGGCTCCGCGGAGTTACCTCGCTATGCGGTAGCGGATGTGGGTGGCCTCGGGGGTGTCGATCACTCGAACGATCTCCAACTCGACCCTCGCCGGCAACACATCGAAGAGTCGGCGGCCGCTACCGAAAAGCACCGGGACTAGGTCTATCTGCAACTCGTCGAGCACATCAGCCTCAAGCGCCGTCTGTGCCGTATATGCACCATGGACCAGCACGTTGCGGTCACCTGCAGCGGCTTTCGCCTGTGCCATCGCGCTGGCGATCCCATCCGTCACATACGTCACCAATGGATACTTGGCGACCGACGTTCCTGGCGGCCGGTGACTGGGCACAAAGATAGGGACGCCGTCGTGGTGGTCACCGCCCCAGTGATCGGTCTGTTCCACAGTATTGCGACCGGCGAGGACAGCGCCGGTCTCTTTGATTTCGCTGAGAAATTGACTGGCGATTCCCGACGCATCAGTGGTCTCCGCTGCTGGCCCAGCGTCCGAAGCAAACCTATACCAATCGTGGAGCCGCGTGAAGTCGTCGCCGCCGGGGTTGCCCGGTTCGTCATTGGGGCCAGCGATGTACCCGTCCAGCGACATAGACATGTAAAGCACGGATCTAGACATGTAGCGGACTTCTCCCGTGTGAACCCCTGGTCTTGTTCAGTCCGCGAGGAGGCGCTGGAGCTTGTCGAGCTGCTCCGACCAGCCCTGCTCGGCACCGCCTAGCGCTTCGGCGGGAGGCAGCGGCTCGACGTAGGATTGGCGCACGGTGAGCGCGGTGCCTTCATCGCGCGCCCGGAACGTCACCTCGATCAGCGTGGCGAAGAGCTCTCCCTGCTCGTCGTTGACTGCCCGGCCGCTCATGACCAGCCGGTGTGGACGCTCGATCTCGTAGTACTCGCCAGCCATGTGGTGGGAGAACTGGGCCTCCGAAGGGATGGAGCCCGGCCACTCCATGGCGAGCCGGTACTTCCCGCCGACGCGAAGGTCCACCTCTGCGGCGGGACAGCTGAAGCCGCTGGGCCACCACCACTTCGTGAGCTGGTCCGGGTCGGTGAAGGCGTCGAAGACACGCTCCGGCGAGGCCTTGATGGTTCGTTCGAGGACGAGCTGCTTGACCGGGGTTGCGGATCGCAGATCCACGGCCGTGTGCGTCTCAGACATTGGGGCTCTCCTTTGCAGCGGTTGCCGGTGCTGGGGTGGCGAGATGCGCCTCGAGACGGTCGAGGCGGTTGGACCATTCGGCGTGGGCACGGCGCAGCCAGTCGTCCACGGGGATGAGGCCGTCGGGCTGGAGCCTCGCCGGGCGACGCTGGCCGACGCGTGCACGACCGATGAGGCCGGCCCGCTCCAGCACCTTGAGGTGTTTGGTGATGCCTGGCTGCGTGAGAGTGGAGGCTTGTGCCAGCTCCACGACACCGGCCTCTCCGCCAGCGAGGCGCTCGAGGATCGCTCGGCGGGTGGGATCGGCAAGGGCGGCGAAGACGCGGCCCAGAGGATCGTCGGTAGCCATAACCATAAGGTTATATAACTTACTAGTAAAAGTCAACCATGCCTGGACGGGCCGATGAACGCAGGAGGTCACGAACCCTCCACACCGAGCACCGATACCGAGATGGAGAAAGCCCTGACCGCCCTCGCCCAGGCGGAGGGCGCCTCCCCAGGAGATCATCCGCCGGGCCGTGCTGGACCGCTACGAGCGCCAGGGCCACCGAGCTGAAGTGGAAGCGGCATCGGGCCGGATGAACAACCGGTGGGGAGACGTCCTCGAGCGCCTCGGCCGGGCTTGAGCGAGGTCGAGTACGCACTTCTCGAGGACCTGCTGGGGCTGGTTCGCACTCTCGGGGTGGGCCGGTACGAGACGTTGGTCTCCTCGATTCGGCGGCTGCTCGACCGCGGTCGAGCGCCTTCGGGGAGGACGCCTACCAGAGCCTCGAGCTCAAGGCGGCCGCGCTCCTCCACTTGGTCGCTCGCAACCACGCTCTCGTCGACAGCAGCAAGCGGCTGGCGTGGCTGGCGACGGTGGTCTTTCTGGACCTCAATCGGCATGCCCCGGATTTGGACGATGACGCCGCCTTTCACGTGGTCATGGACGCCGCCCGGGGCGCCGTGGAGGTCGAGGAGCTCGCTCTTCGGCTGCGGGTCGTCCCTGTGGCGGCGAGCTGAACCCAGGTCGCCCGCGGAGCCCAGAGCGCGCAGATGTGTGGTCGGTCAAGATCATCCATCCATTTTCAACCTGCGCGCAAAAGCTCGAGAAACGCGCTCATCCAGGGCTTCGCGGCAATTTCGAATACGAGTTTGAGCGCATTCCTTCCAAGCTGGATGTCGCGGGTTCGAGTCCCGTCTCCCGCTGTCCCGACCCGACTCCGAACTCGTCGCGAATACGCAACATCGGTTGCGGGAGACCCCCCGGAGCGGGGGCCGCGTCTGTCAAGGTGGTGTAAGAGCGATCAGCGCCATCCTGGCGTCGTTCGGCTCATTCACGCGGCTTCGGTGATCGCGGGCACGCCCTCCGTGTCGGTGGCGGAGTGGATCTTGGCGAGGGACTCGGCGCTCATGTAGCGTCGGGTCACCGCCCACTCGTCGCTCTGCTCGGCGAGCACGGCGCCGACCAGGCGGATGACGGCCTCACGGTGGGGGAAGATGCCGACTACGTCGGTGCGGCGGCGGAGCTCCTTGTTGAGCCGTTCCTGGGGGTTGTTGGACCAGATCTGCCGCCAGTGCTCCTTGGGGAAGGCGGTGAAGGCGAGCAGGTCTGGAGTGGCCTCCTCGAGCAGCTCGGCCGCCCGGGGGAACCGCTCGCGCAGCTGCTCGACGATCCGGCCGTGCTGGGCCCAGGTGCTCTCGGCGTCGGGTTGGGCGAAGGTGGAGCGCACCAGGGTGGCCACCACGGCCTGCGCCGACTTCGGCACCCGGCCGAGCAGGTTGCGCATGAAGTGGGTCCGACAGCGCTGCCAGCTGGCGCCGTCGAGGATGGCGGCGATGGCGTTCTTCAGCCCTTCGTGGGCGTCGGAGATGACCAGCCGCACCCCACGCAGCCCCCGGGCCACCAGGCCCCGCAGGAAGGCCGTCCAGGCGGCCCCGTCCTCGGCGCTGACCACGTCAACGCCCAGGATCTCCCGCTTGCCGTCGGCGGTCACCCCGGTCGCCACCACGGCGCAGACGTTGACAATCCGGCCCTCCTCCCGCACCCGCTGGGTCAGAGCGTCCACCCACAGGTACGGGTAGCCGGCGGGATCGAGGGGGCGGTTGCGCAAGCTCGCCACCATCTGGTCCAGCTCCTTGGCCATGACGCTGACCTGGGACTTGCTCAGCCGCTCGATGCCCAGGGTCTGGACCAGGCCCTCGACCCGGCGGGTGGAGACGCCGCGTAGGTAGCACTCGGCCACCACCGCCACCAGGGCCCGTTCAGAACGGCGGCGCGGCTGGAGCAGCCAGTCCGGGAAGTAGCTGCCCGCCCGCAGCTTGGGGATGGCCAGGTCGATCGTCCCCACCCGGGTGTCCCAGGTCCGCTCCCGGTACCCGTTGCGCGAGTTCACCCGCTCCGGGGTCCGCTCGCCAAAGCCGGCTCCGCAAAGCGCCTCAACCTCGGCGCTCATCAGGGCGCCGGCGAAGCTCGTGATCATCTCCCGCAACAGGTCGGCGTCAGCCGTCTCCACCTGGTTGCGGAACCAGGTCAGCGCGTCCATGCTGGATGTGGCCACCGTCGTCTCCTCGAGGTTGGTAGTGCTTCCTCAAAGGATGGCGGTGGTCTTTCCCTTTGTGGGCCCCTCAGGCTCCTCGTACACCACGTCCCTGGACGCTAACGACGCCGTCGGTCCCTAATCCTTGGGCTGCTGATCCCGGTTGCGCTCGTCGCCTATGCCTCTTCCTCGGCGCGTCCCCGCGCCGTTTGAGCAAACTGACCGTGTTGGGCTCGAGCACTGATCCGCGGGCCTTCCCGTCCCGATGGGCCGTCGGTGAGCAGCGTAGGGCCGAAGGTCCCGCAGTTCATCGCTCGGAACGCCCTGGCATGGGGTGCAGGTGTGGTGCTAAGAGGGTGTCGTCAGCCGGGATCGGCAGGGGGTTTCCTGACGGAGCGGGAACGGGGGGAGCTCCGAGGTCAGTTTGGGCTTCACCGACGTTGAGCTGTCGGGTTCGCTGGGGGATGTGGAGACTCACGGGTGACGTTCTGGGGTTGGCAGCGGCGGGGGCGCGATTCTGGAGTTGGCTCGGGCGCTGCTGGGGAAGGTGCAGGCCAGGCGAGTGTGCCGGCGCGAAGGACGCGTCGGCGGCAGCGGATTGCGCTGGTCTTAGTCTTCTGCCCGCTGCTCATAGCTTCTCTCGCGTTCGGTGCCCTGCGTTCGCCGGTAAACGCGGCGGCAGCTTGGTGTAGCCGTTATGCGACTTGGACGACTCTCATCCCCTGGTTCGACTTCGGTAGGGGGCGGGGCGGCGCCAGCCCCGGTGCCCAACGTCCTCGCCGGCTCCTGCCTCTGGACGTTCAGCGGCTCGAGTTAGCGACACTCCGATCCGCACCAAACTGAAGGCGGTCCACCCGGCCCCAACTCGTTCAGCAGGAGCAGACCCATGAAGCCGCATCTGATCGGCGTTCCACACGACGCAGTGCTGCCTTACTCTGCTCGTATTCAAAGTGAGTCTCAAGGACGACGTCGGTCACTGCTCCCGGCGCTGCTCGCCCCGGTTCTGCTCGCCGCCTGTGCCTCCTCTTCGCCGACCCCTCACGCCACGACGTCGACCCCCTCACCAGTCGTGTCCGATGTCGTTCCGGTCATCGAATGCCCCTCGATGTACGCGAACGGGAACCCCGGACCGCCCAGTGGCACCTATCCCGACACGATGGCGGTGAGTGCTCCGGCGTCGGTAGCAGACCAGCTGGCCTTCTACTCGAACGACACGCGCTCTCTTCCGCCCATCCTCGGCCCCCGAGGTTGGAGCTGCCAGGTGGCGGTCGGTGAGGACGGCACGACCGGCGTTGAGGTGTTCCCCTCGACGACCAGCCCACCAAGTGCTTACAGCGAGCTATCGGCGGATGTGGAGCAGGTCAGTGCACTCTGGAATTCGGGCTGTCGGGGCTGTATCTACGGCACGGTCTGCCCCTTCGTCTCCAACGCCGCCGACCAGCAGGGGTATGGCCCGGGAAGCGGTGTCACCTTCCCATGTAGCAAGCGGCCAGCCCAGGAGAAGGTGAGCTTCGCCAAGGGATCGCCCAGTGACGCCGGTCCGGTCGTCGAAGACGTCATCAACTTCACCGATCCGGCCGGTGTGAAGGGTGACGGGGAGCCGTCGGGTGGACCATATGCCGCGGTCGGGGTTGTCCTTTATGACTGGACGGCTGATGTCGACGCCGCTTCCGAAGAGACCTGCCTGCTTGCTGCACCCGAGCAGGCGCTGTGCTCGACCATCACCCAGGACTTCGTGAATCGCGACTGGATGATGCTGCTGGTGGAGGATTGTGGCGTCGGCGCGGCGGTCAGCCGCCCGCAGAATCTGATCCTCACATGTGCTGACGGGAATGAGCGTGCCGCCGACTTGAGCTGGTCAAGCTGGGGCCCGATCCAGGCGACGGCCACCGGGATCGACACCTGGAACACCTGCGTGCCGAACTGTGCCGCCAGCACAGTGTGGGATCGCACCGCGGCGGAGTTCACGTTGACCGATCCCGTTCTTACCGGGTCCCACGGCTGGCTCTTCGAGAAGCTGACAGTGCAGGACACCGGAAACACTCCACCCGACAAGATCCGCGTGTTCACTGTCGACGAAGCGCCAGCCGGCTCCTGAGACGTTTCCGGGGCAAGACACCCCGTTGTCCGGGCGTATTCAACCTCATATCGGCCCCGAAATTGCGTGATCGTATTAACGGAGTTGACCACTAGCAGGGTGCGGTCCCCGACCAGCTCCCGAACGACTAGACCGTCAACGTTCTCATGAGACGTGAGCGCCAGGACGGTACGCGTCAATCAGCACGCCAAAGCCGCATCGGTTCCTGTCCGGCCCCCCGAAAACGGGTCCAGTGCGGATGTCGTGGGCGCGCGTCGTGTTAGGAGCAAGTGGGGTGATTGAAGCCAGCCGAGGTCCGTCTTGCGGGGTAAGGGCGGGCGGCGGGGAAGGCCTCAATTCCCACCACGGCACGCGACACAACTTCACCCAGGCCTGGTGCGTTTGGCCTTTCCGGACGGTTACCCCCAGTCAGGTAGTCACGAGACGAGTTGGGGAGCAAGGATGCTGTATGTTGTATGCAGCATTCTGCTTATAATACCCACTTGGTTGGCCGCGGGTGTGTACATCCGGGAGGTGGCCATGGTTCGGTTGGGCGCAGCGACCGGCGGCCCGGTTTGCAGAAGTGACTTGCCTGCGCTCGCCATTCCTTTGCGGTTCACCCGCGAGTTTCGGCCCATGTCCGTCGTGCGGCGTGTTCACAGCACTCGGCTGTTTCTGCTGAGGAGCCCGTGCATCGGAGGTGAACCACTGTGACAACCAAAGACTGGCCAGGTGTCCCCGCCCCGGTCGAGGCCGACGACCTGGCCGCCCTGGCGGCCGGGGTCCAGCCCCTGGCCGACGAACGGGGCGCCGCGGTCCAGCTCAGCTCGTACAACGGCGTACCGCGGCTCGAAGGCACGGCCCCCGTCTGGCAGGACGTGGTCGACCTCGGCCACAAGCTGTCCGACCTCTGGTACGCCCGGGCCGGGCGGGGCAGGGAGGTCGTGGTAGATCTGACCGCCCCGGCCACAGCGAGTGCCGCCACGCCCGCGCCGGGCTACCCGACCACCCCGCCCATCCCGGAAATCCCTCGCCAATCCGACATTGTTGTCGTCGGCGGCGGTATCTCCGGGCTCGTCACGGGCCTCAAGCTAGCCGTCATCGGCAACCGCGTCACGGTGCTCGACGGCGGCGCTTCCTGGGGCTCGCGCACGACCGCGATGAACAACGGCATGGTCCACTCGGGCTTCGACCCCAAACCGGGGACTAAGAAGGCCCACTTCAACGTCTTGGGCAACGTCTATTGGGACCGCCTGGCCGATGACCTCCAGGTGGCGTGCCGACGGGCCGGCTCCATCGCCGTCGCCCTCGACAGCGCCGCCGATGGCCGGGTCGAGGAGTACTACCAGCGGGCCCTCACCAACGGCGTGCCGCGGGTCGAGGTGCTCTCCGGCGACGCCATCCGGGCCGCCGAGCCGCGCCTCTCCAAGGAGGTCCGGCGCGCCATCCTCACCCCGACGACGGGTTACGTCGAACCGGTGGACGTCTGCCGGGCGGCTGCCCGCCAGCTCCGCGCCGCCGGGGGCCAGATCATCCTCGGCGTCACCGTCACGCGCGTGAAGGTCGAGAATGGCCGCGTCACGGGCGTGACGACCAACGCCGGCCCGATCGCCTGCAACGTCCTCATCAACGCCGCCGGCATACACGCTGACCTGTTGGCCGAAGCCGCCGGGGCGAGGACCTTCACGCTCCACCCGCGCCGCGGCACCCTCATCATCGTCGAAGACGACCACACCAACCCGTATCTGTACGGCTGCGGGCCCATCCCCAGCCAATACACGAAGGGCGGTGGCGTGACCTTGCGTCCCTCCGGCACGCTCTCCCTCGGCCCATCGGCCGTCGAGCAGGCTGACCGTGACCACGTCGCGCCGGAGCAGGCGGAGATCGACCACATCCTGAGCCAGTCCTACCTCATCTACCCGAACCTCGACACCCATGCCATCGTCTCCGTCGGCGCCCAGGTCCGGGCCTCCAGCTATGGCGAGGACTTCGTCATCGGCCCAGCCCCGGGGGTCATCGGGTTCTACAACGTCGCCGCCATGCAATCGCCTGGTGTCGCCTCCATCCCGGCCGTGGCCAACCATGTCGCCCACGACCTGCTCGACTACGGGCTCATCACCACCAACAACCAGCAGTTCACCGACCTCTGGAGGAAACCATGAGGCACATCGCCGTGCTCGACGAAGGTACAACCAGCACCCGGGCCGTTCTGATCGGAGAAGACGGCTCCATCGTGACCGAACAACAAGAGAAGGTCTCCGTCTTCACGCCCAGCGCCGCCAAGGTGGAACAGGACGCCAAGGAGATCATCGAGCGCTCCATCAAGGTCCTCAAGGGGATCCTCGACTGCGCCACAGAGAAGCATCTGGACGTCGACTGCATCGCCGTGACGAACCAGCGCACAAACACGACGATCATGGACCGCGCCACCGGCGACCCCGTGGCGCCGACGATCGGCTGGCAGGACGGCCGCTGTCAGGAGCGGGTCGACCAGCTCGGCCCGGAGTGGGGCTCCAAGGTCTTCGGCACGACCAACGTCAACCTGGCGGCCGCCAGTGTCGCCCTCCACGCCGAGTGGTTCCTCAACAGCGATCCCGAGCTGCGTCGCCGCGCCGAGGCTGGCGAGCTCATCCTCGGCGTGGCCGACACGGTCGTGCTCAAGGCCCTGACAGGCGAGCATCTGACGTCGACCTCGAACGCCTCGGCCACCGGCTCGAACGACTTCCGGGCCGAGACGCAGTGGTGGGGCGAATGGCTCGACTTCCTCGGCGTGCCCGTCTCGATGTATCCGGAGATCCGCTACGACGACGCGGGCTTCGGCGTCACCAAGGGCGACGTTCTGGGCTATGAGCTGCCGATCGCCGCCGTCATGGCCGACCAGCAAGCCGCCTTGTTCGGTCACGCCGCCTTTCAGCCGGGCACCGGCAAGTGCACTCACGGCACTGGCTCGTTCGTCGACTTCAACATCGGCGAGCGGGTCCTCGAGACCTCGGTCGGCCTGGACAACCGCATCGCCTGGCGCATCGGCTCCGGCAAGGCCAACTGCATGGAAGGTGGCACCTGGGTCTCCGGCTCGGCCATCGAATGGCTGATCGATGACATGAAGATGCTCAAGGCGGCTAAGGACGTCGACGCCGTCTGCCGTTCCGTCACGCCGTCCGGCCTCATCGTCGTCCCCGTCCTGGCCGGCTTCGCCTCCCCCTACTGGGATGGCACGGCCCGCGGCACGGCCTTCGGGCTGTCCCGCCACACCTCCGAGGCCGACTTCGTCGAAGCCACCGTCACGGGCGTCGCCCACACGGTGGTCGACCTTCTGACGGCCATCATGAACCAGACCGGCACGCTGGCCGCCAGCCTGGCCGTCGACGGCGGCCTGGCCCGCTCCGATTACCTCCAGCAGATGACGGCCGACCTGCTCGGCGTGCCGGTGGAGCGGACGGCCAACGCCGGCTACGTCACGGCCGTCGGCACGGCCTGGATCGCCGGGCTCGCGCGCGGCATCTACGCCTCGCCTGAGGAAGCCGCCGCCAGCCGCAGCATCGAGGCCCGCTTCGAGCCCCAGATGTCCGACGCCGAGCGCCAGTCCCGCCGCGACGCCTGGCAGGACGCCGTCCAGCGAAGCCTCAAGTGGCATGACCGATTGGAGAAGGCATAACCCCCGACCAACTCGACCAACTGCGTGCGCTCGTCGGCGCCGACCGGGTCTCGACCGATGAGGCGAGCCGGGCGGAGCTCTCGCGCGACGCCTCGTACCGCTCGCAGAAGCTCGAGCGCCAAGGCCGCCTGATCGGGCTGGCCGACGCCATCGTGACGCCGGAGGACCAGGACGACATCGTGGCCGTGTTGAAGTGGTGTTCGGCCAACGGCGTGCCCGTGGTGCCGCGGGGCCCCGGCTCGGCGGTCGTCGGCTCAGGTATCCCGACCCAGGGCGGTGTCCTGTTGGACCTCCGCCACCTCACGAAGGTCCTGGAGATCGACCCCTACAACCGGCGCGCCCGTGTCCAGGGTTCGATCCTCCTGTCCAACCTGGAGAAGGAGCTGAACCAGCACGGGCTGACGGGCGGCCACTACCCCCAGTCGTTCTACGTCGCCGGCGTCGCCGGGTCGATGGCCATGCGGGGCACGGGCACGTTCTCCAGCCTCTACGGCTCCGTCGAGGACCGGCTGGCCGAGCTGACCGTCGTCCTGCCGACGGGCGAGGTCTACCGGTCGCACAACGCCCCCCGGGCCTCCACCGGCCCGGACCTCCGCCAGCTCTTCCTGGGCTCCGAGGGCACCTTCGGCGTCATCACGGAGGTGACGCTCAAGGTCGTCCCCATGCCGGAAACCCGCCTTTACGCGGCCTACGCCTTCGAGGGCTTCGAGCAATCGCTCGACGCGACGCGGGAGATGCTGGCCGCCGGGGTCGTCCCGGCCGTGCTCCGGATCTACGACCCGATCGAATCCGAGGCCAAGCACGCCCAGTTCACGACCACTGATGGCACGTGGCTCATGATCCTCCTCTACGAGGGCGCCGCCGCCGTGACGGCCAGTCACGCTGAGGTCGTCGGAGCGATCGCCACGCGTCACGGTGGGAGGGCGTTGGGCCAAGAGCCGGCCCGGGCCTGGGAGGAGAAGCGGTTCGACATCTCGTGGATGTCGGACCAGGTCGCCCGTGACGGCGGAGTGGCCGAGTCCATCGAGGTGGCGACGACGTGGTCGCAACTGCCGAAGCTGTACGAGGCCATGAAGGCCGCGGCACGCAAGACGATGGACCTGGTCTACGGCCACGTCAGCCACATCTACTCCGACGGCGCGTCCCTCTACGTCATCTCGACTGGGACGTACCCGACCGAGGACGAGGCGCTGGCCGCCTACGACCAGCTCTGGAAGGACGTCATGGCGACGGTCATCGAGGAGGGCGCCGTCATCTCCCACCACCACGGCATCGGGTACGAGCGGGCGCCGTGGATGGAGGCCGAGCACGGCGCCGTCGGCATCCGCCTCCTCAAGGGCATCAAGGACCTGATCGACCCGGCCGGAGTCATGAATCCAGGCAAGTTGGGCTTCTAGTCTTCAGCGGCCGTCTGTCGGAGGTGGCGTCGAAGATGAAGTCCAGGGCCCAGATGTGGTTCGGGCGGTCCGCCCGCGGCCATGCCGCGGCAGCGGTGCTGATCCCGAGCCGCTGCCGCTTGGGCGCCTGGGCGGGCACCCGCAGGCCCTCCTCCTGCCAGATACTTGCCGGGCCCGTTTGCCGTTCGCCAGCCAGCACTCCTGGCGCAGCGGCGCCCAGATCCGTCGATGCCCGTACCTCGGCCACTCCCGCGCTAGCTAGCTCTAGCATCCGCCGACGCAGCCGGTCCTTCGGAGCTAGCACCCGCCGCGGAGGCCGGCGCTGCGTGGGCCCTTGCTGTCCTAGCGCCCGGCACGCCCTCCGCTCTGAGCCCCCCAGCCGCTCGCGGACGCGGCGGATGGTCTCCCGGCGGAGGGCCGGACTGATCAGTTTCCCGCGACTGCCTCCCGCAGGATCGCTTTGTCGACGGCCAGGCAGGCCGCCACCCGCTCGAGGCGGATGTTCTCGTCCTTCAGCCGGCGCAGCTCCTTGGCGTCGTCCGCATTCAGACCCCGCACTGGTTGCGCCACCGCAGGTCCGTGGTAGTCGCTGATCTCGAGCATCTTGGCCACTTCGCCGAGGCCCTTGCCCTCTGGAGGCGATCAACGCCCCCATGGCGCGGCTCTCGGACGATCTGGCCCGGCGTGCGCTGCCTGCCCTTCATGGTCCCTCCTGGCCCGGTGGGCCTTGGTGGAACGCTTTACCAGGCGGACCAGATTCAGGGCGTCAGGCCACATCGCCGGCCGAGATCGGCTTCAGAGTTGTTACCGGTTCACTCAGCATGCGAGTGTCTGCTCATCTGGGAGTGGCTGGATCATGTATCTTCTGTACAACGTGCTCGACCTTGTGTTCTCCAAGAATCAGCGGGCCGTCCAGCGGCTGGCCGGTGACATCCTGCGTCGTGAGATCGCTGATCGCCTCCCTACCTTTGTCCAGTATCAGGACTTGCTTGGAATCGGCTCGGGTACCGTGCAGAAGGCCATGCGGATCCTTGAGAGCGTCGGTGCTGTGACACTGCGGGCACGAGGCCGCCAGGGAACGTTCGTCATTGACCGGAGTTGGGGGCGTCTATGGGTGATTGCGGGTTTCGGTCACGTCACGGGAACCATGCCACTGCCCGATTCCACCGAAGGTGTGGGGCTCGCCACTGGCCTTCGTGAGCAGTTCGACATCTTGGAGGTTCCGCTCCAGATGCGGTACATGCACGGATCAGCCGATCGGCTCAGAGCGGTGCAGAGGGGCGCCGCCGACTTTGCCGTGCTATCTCAAGCTGCCGCCGAGAGCGCGCGCGCAGCGGAGCCTGACCATGCGTGGATTGACCTCGACTTCGGGCCCCACTCGTACGCCAGCTCTGGGTCGATCATGATCATCCTCTGTCCGCGCGTGGCGGAGCGAGGGTCCAGAACGATCCGAACGGTCGGCATCGATCCCGCATCCTACGACCATATGCGGTTGACCCTGACCGAATTCCCTGAGTCGGCGGGGTACAAGTACGAGGCGCATGACTACCCTAGCCTCCCCAGTGCGGTTGCCGAGGGGAGGATCGACGCTGCGGTGTGGCACCGGACAGCGTTGCCGGTCCCGCTCGACCGGATCGGCTTCAAGGTGCGCCCGCTCCAGCGAAGCGAGTCGATCAAGGCTTTGACATCATTGAGTCGCGCTGTCTTGCTCGCCTCGCCCGACAAGCCTGAGGTAAGCACGATCCTTCGCCGGCTGGATGTGGAAAGCGTTAGATGCACGCAAGAACGCGTCTTGTGCAATGAGATCGTGCCTAGCTTCTAGCGAAGCCTCGCGGTCAGGACCGCCCCGGCTTCAAACCCTGATGCAGAGGAGCGGTCGCCGTCTCCGGTGGGATGAACCCGCTTGCGCCTCCGGCTTGATGAGGCACCTTCACGACCGGGATGGCATGACCGGGCACCACGGGTAGCCGGTCGTCCTCGCGCCACGGGACCTGCCGCAGGCCATCGTAGACCCCGGCCGTGCTGGCGATGCTGACGCGGCTGCCTCCGCATTGCTGCGCTGCGCGCAGCACGTGAAACAAGCCGTCGAAGAGGGCCCCCAGATACCAGTTTCCGGGGGTCAGGTCACGGCAACTCATCGATATGCCTCCGACGTCAGATTCTGAAGCATCCGGTATCTACCGACGGAGCAACGAGATAGGTGGTGGCCGTGTGGCAGTGAGGAACTGCGGATGTAGCGTATCCTCTGCGGCGTCGAGCCCACGCGGAAGGAGGGTTGAGAGAGAGGATTACAGGGCTTCAGAAAGTGCGCCATGCCGGCGTCGAGGGCCTTTCTGAAGCTCCTATGTGTCAAGCGGCAAGCGAAGACGCGGTGGAGGGTGCCTTGAGGTCGTGGATCATCCGTCGGTAGACGACGGCGGCCAGGTGGCGCCGAACGATGCGGATCGACTCTCGCTTGGTGTGTCCGCGTCGACGTGCCTCGTCCCGGATCCTCTGGGCACGCTCGTCGCAGCGCAGCTGGGTGACCGCCATCCGGTGGAGCACGGCATTGACCCGGCGGTTGCCGCCCCG